>Ga0070731_10000343_pt1 | contig 68957 bp, 56 predicted proteins | sample Coa_R1_2_FD_66448 | JGI IMG/M metagenome (GOLD analysis project Ga0070731, IMG submission 66448) | Surface soil microbial communities from Centralia Pennsylvania, which are recovering from an underground coalmine fire - Coalmine... | ecosystem: Environmental > Terrestrial > Soil > Unclassified ... | reverse complement strand
GCATATGGCTTACACAGCCCCGCCATATCCTTGATCGCCAGCACATGCGCCCCCATGCGCTCCAATTCCCGCGCCATCTTCACGTAATATGCCAGCGAATACTTGTCGCGCCGCGGGTCCAGGATGTCGCCCGTGTAGCAGACCGCGGCTTCGCAGATGCTCCGCGTCTTACGCACCGCATCCATGGACACCTTCATGTTCGGCAGCCAGTTCAGCGAGTCGAAGATGCGGAAGATGTCGATTCCCTGCGCCGCGGCTTCGTGGATGAAGCGTACGACCGCATTGTCCGGATAGGCCGTGTAGCCCACCGCGTTCGAGGCGCGCAGCAGCATCTGGAAACAGATGTTGGGAATGGCTTCGCGCAACTGTCGCAGCCGTAGCCAGGGATCCTCGTGCAGGAACCGCATGGCCACATCGAAAGTCGCGCCGCCCCACATCTCCAGACTGTAGAGATTGTGGAGGCGATGCGCCACGAAGTTGGCGATGCGCAGCATGTCGTACGTCCGCACGCGTGTGGCCAGCAGCGATTGGTGCGCGTCGCGAAAAGTGGTATCGGTGAGCAGCAGGCGCTTCTGCAAAGAAGTCCATCGGGCGAACTCCTCGGGCCCCATCCCGGCCAGCATCTGGCGCGTGCCACTGGGCGGCGCCGTGGCGTTGTGGCGCGGCAGCCAGGGCGGGTCGATGCGCGCCGGCGGAGCCTTGCCGGCGACCGTGGGATTCTGGTTCACGATCACCTCGCCGAGATAGGTGAGCAGCCGCGTGGCGCGGTCTTTGCGCGGGGCGAAACGCACCAGCTCGGGCGTCTGCTCCAGCCATCCCGTGGTCACCCGGCCGGCCTGGAAATCGGCATGATTCACCACGTTTTCGAGAAACGGGATGTTGGTTTTCACGCCGCGCACGCGAAACTCGCGCAGCGCCCGGTCCATGCGCTGGCAGGCATGCCGGAACTCGCGGCCCCAGGCGGTGGTCTTCACCAGTAGCGAGTCATAGTAGGGCGTGATCACTGCGCCGCTGTAAGCCGATCCGCCGTCCAGGCGGATGCCGAACCCCGCGGGAGAGCGGTAGGTGTGGATCTTGCCGTAGTCCGGCACGAAATGATTGGTCGGATCTTCGGTGGTAATGCGGCATTGCAGCGCGAACCCGTACAGCGGAATCTGATCCTGGGGAGGCAGGTGCATCTCGGGACCGAATAGTTCCAGGCCCTGCGCCACCTGGATCTGGCAGCGCACCAGGTCGATGCCGGTGACCATCTCCGTGACGGTGTGCTCTACCTGGATGCGCGGATTCACTTCGATGAAGTACCACGCCCCGGAATCCGCGTCCACCAGGAACTCCACCGTTCCGGCGTTGTAATATCCCGCCACCCGGGCCAGCTTCACCGCGGCCGCGGCCAGCGCTTGCCGGATGGAATCGTCGAGGCCCACGGCCGGCGCCATTTCGACCACTTTCTGGTGCCGCCGCTGCACGGAGCAATCCCGTTCGTAAAGATGCACCAGGTTTCCGGCGCGATCCCCCAGGATCTGTACTTCCACATGCCGCGCGCGCTCCACATAGCGCTCCAGAAACACCGCATCGTTGCCGAAAGCCGCGCCCGCTTCGCGCCGCGCCTCGGCCAGCCGTTCGCTGAATTCCGCCCCGTTGCGCACCACGCGCATGCCGCGTCCGCCACCGCCAAACGCCGCCTTGATAATCAGCGGAAAGCCGATCTGGCGGGCGGCGCGCTGCGCCTGGCGCGGATCGCTGATGGGGTCTTCCGTGCCGGGAACCGTGGGAATGCCGGCCCGCCGGGCAAGTTGACGCGCGGCCCGCTTGTCGCCCAGCAGCTCCAGAAGTTCCGCGCCGGGTCCGATGAACGTGATTCCGGCCCGCTGGCAGGCCTGCGGCAGGGCCGGGTTTTCCGACAGAAAACCGTAGCCGGGATGGATCGCCTCCACTCCCTTTTCCTGTGCCATTGTCACGATGCCTTCCACATCCAGGTACGCTTCTACCGGGCCCTTGCGCTCGCCGATCAGGTAAGCCTCGTCGGCCTTGAAGCGATGCAGCGCCAGCCGGTCCTCCTGCGAGTAGATGGCTACGGTGCGGATGCCCAGTTCGTTAGCGGCGCGCAGGATGCGGATGGCGATTTCGCCGCGGTTCAGTGCCAGCAGCTTCTTCATTTTTGGGGATGCTTTGAGGATAACAGGCGGGAAGGCCGGGTGCGGCGCCGCACAGTGCGTTCGTCATCGCCTTGTAAACCAGTTTATAATCGGTTGAGGGTTTGGGGCGGGTACGGCTCCATACTCATTTTTTGGAAACAGGTCGTAAGCCAATGAACGCACTCATACTCCAGAAAGGGGGGCTACCGTCGTGAGTGTTTGGAATAAGCAGCGCCGGGAGGAAGAACCTCTCCGGCCCGTGAGCACGAACACACCAAGGCCCGCGCCGGCGGCGCCGCCTGTCGAAGCCAAGAAGGAGGCTACCACTTTGTCCAGCACAAGCATGCCCGCAGGGAGAATGGAGCCGGAATCGTCGCGCGGCGGTTCGGCCAGCATCGGAAAGGCTGTCAAAATCGTGGGACAGATCTTCAGCCGCGAGGATCTGTTCGTGGACGGCGATGTGGAGGGTACTATCGAACTTGTGGATCACAAGCTCACCATCGGCCCTAACGGAAAGGTCCACGCGGGCGTGAAAGCGCGCGAAGTGGTCGCTTTGGGGGTCATTCAGGGTAACGTGGACGCTAGCGAGCGGATCGATATCCGCAAGGATGCCAAGCTGGTGGGCGATATCAAAACTGCCCGCATCGTCATCGAAGACGGCGCGTACTTCAAGGGCAGCATCGATATCGTCAAATCGGAGCCCAAGGTTACGCCCAGCCAGCCTCGCCCGCAACCCGCCGCGGCTGTGGCTACCCCGGTCGCTGCCGGGGCCGGCGTCTCGGACGCGAAGCACTAACCAGCCGGCCGGTTGTGGCGAAATGAGCTTGTTAAGCAATCGGCTGAAGGGCTTCTGGCGCGGCCCTGGGTCGTCCGTGGAGGCCGCCTCGCCGGCCAACGGTGGCGGTGTGCCTCAACGCCCGGCGCCCAGGCCGGGCCGCAAAGAAGAGTTGGAAGTGCGGCAGAGCCGCGGCCTTGAGCAGTTTTTTGGCTCTTTCCGCGGACAGGCCGGCTTGTCGATCCTGGACCTGGGCGGCGCCAGCCAGGAAAACATCAACTTCATCACCAGCCTCGGACACAAGTTCTACTCCGAGGATTTCCTGCGGATATTCCAGGAGACTTTCGGCGACGATGTCGCGGACCAGTCTAACCCCGGCCGGATCGACTATTTCCTGCGCCAGAGTCTTGAGTATACCGACGAACAGTTCGATGGCGTGCTGGCCTGGGACGTTCTGGAATATATGGAGCCGGCACTGTTATCGGCTACCGCCGACCGCCTGTTGCGGGTGATGAAGCCGCAGGGCTATTTGCTGGCATTCTTCCGTTCCGACGATCGCGAGAAGACGGCGCCCTACTACATCTTTCGCATTCAGGACTTGCGCACCCTGCAGATCAGCCAGCACGGCGAGCGGGCGCTACCCTCACAGTTGTTCAATAACCGGCGCCTGGAAAAGCTGTTTCAGAAGTTCCAAACCTTTAAGTTCTTTCTCACGCGTGACCGGCTGCGGGAAGTGATTGTCAGAAAATGACCGGCGAGTTCATCCCTTCACCACGATATTAATCAGCTTGTCCCGCACCACAATCACCTTCACAATCTGCTTATCCGCCACAAATGCGCGGACCTTGGGATCTTCCAGCGCGCGCGCTTTGATCTCCTCTTCGGGTGTGCCGAACGGCGCGTACATGTGGCTGCGCAGCTTGCCGTTCACCTGCACCACGATCTCGGCTAGGTCATCTTTGGCCAGTTCCGCGTCGTAGCAGGGCCACGTTTCGCGGAAAACCGGACCCTGGCGTCCCAGTTCCTCCCAGATTTCCTGCGCGAGATAGGGCGCGAAGGGGGCGAGCAGCAGCGTGAGCTTCACCAGCAATTCCGCCACCGTCCCACCCGAGAGCCGCTGCTCCTCGGCGTAGAGCTCGTTCACCAGCTCCATGATGCCCGAGATGGATGTGTTGAAATGCCAGCGCGACTCGAAATCTTCGGTAATCTTGCGGATGGTCTGGTGCAGCTTGCGCACGATCTTGCGGTCTGCATTGGCGGCGCCGCCTTCCCCGCCGGCACGGGCGCGTTCCAGGTTGCGCGTGGCGAAGCGGTACACCCGGCCCAAAAAGCGGTAGATGCCTTCGGCTCTCTCGTCGCGCCAGTCCACCTCCTTCTCCGGCGGACCGGCGAACAGGATGAACAGACGCGCGGTATCCGCGCCGTAACGGTCAGCCAACGAGTCCGCGCCCACCACATTGCCCTTGGATTTCGACATTTTGGCGCCCTCGGCGATCACCATGCCCTGCGTGAACAACCGCCTCACCGGTTCAGAATTCTTCACCAGACCGATGTCGCGCATCATCTTGGTGAAGAAGCGCGAGTAGATCAAGTGCAGGATAGCGTGCTCCACGCCGCCGATGTATTGATCGATCTCGAACCAGTAAGCCGCTCTGGCTGGATCGAACGGCATGCGGTCGTTGCGCGCGTCGCAGTAGCGGTAGAAGTACCAGGACGAATCCACGAAGGTGTCCATGGTATCGGTCTCGCGCCGCGCCGCGCCGCCGCATTGCGGGCACTTCACGTTGACGAACTCCGGCACCTCTTCCAGCGGTGAACGGCCCTTGCCGGTGAACTGCACATTCAGCGGCAGCACCACGGGCAGATCGCGTTCCGGCACCGGCACCACGCCGCACCCCGCGCAATGGATTACCGGAATCGGCGTGCCCCAGTAACGCTGCCGCGAAATGCCCCAGTCCTTGATGCGAAACGTCACAGCGCCTTTACCGAAGCCTTCCGCCTCGGCTTTCGCAGTCATCCGGCGGCGGGCTTCCGCGCTGGGCAGGCCGGACCATTCATTGGAATTCTCGACCACCCCGTCGTCCGTGAACGCGGTTTTAGCCTCTTCCGCGCGCGTCAACTCGCCGTCAACCGGCCGTATGACTGGCCGGACCGGAATACCGTATTTCGTGCAGAATTCAAAGTCGCGGTCATCGTGCGCCGGCACGGCCATGATCGCGCCAGTGCCGTAAGTCATCAGGACGAAGTTGCCAACCCATACCGGCGCCCTCTCGCCGCTGTACGGATTTACCGCGTAATGCCCGGTGAAGAAGCCCTCCTTTTCAACATCCCCCGGACCCTGGGCCGCGCGCGCATCCACCATGGCTTTGGCGCACGACCGCCCTTCAGCGTCGGCCAACTGTGCGACCAGCGGATGCTCCGGCGCCAGGATCACGCAAGTGGCGCCGTAGATAGTGTCCACGCGCGTGGTGAAAACGCGGATCGGGGCGGCCGTGCCCTCCAGGCGGAAATCCACCTCCGTGCCTTCCGAGCGGCCGATCCAGTTGCGCTGCATTGTCAGCACACGTTCCGGCCAGCCGCCTTCCAGATTTTTGATATCACCTAGCAGCTCGTCCGCGTAATCGGTGATACGCAGAAACCATTGCTCCAGCGCGCGCTGTTCCACGGGCGTGTCTTCATGGCGCCAGCAGCATCCGTCATTCACTACCTGCTCATTGGCCAGCACCGTGCCGCACTTGGGGCACCAATTCACCAGGGCTTCTTTGCGATAAGCCATACCGCGTTCGAGCATTTTCAGAAAGAACCACTGGTTCCAGCGGTAATATTCCGGTTCACAAGTGGACACCTCGCAATCCCAGTCGTAGCTGAAGCCAAATCGCCGGTGGGTCTTCTTCATGGCCGCGATATTCTGCAGGGTCCATTCGCGCGGATGGCGCTGGTTGGCGATGGCGGCGTTTTCAGCCGGCAGCCCGAATGCGTCCCATCCCATGGGGTGGAGCACGTTGAAGCCGCGCATCCACTTGTAGCGTGCCAGCGCGTCCCCGATCGCGTAATTGCGGATGTGCCCGATGTGCAGGGTGCCGCTCGGATACGGCAGCATCTCCAGTACGTAGTATTTCGGCCGGGTGGAGTTCTCCTCGGCTTTGTAGAAGGTGGCATTTTCCCACCGCTGATGCCACTTCAACTCGATGTGGTTGTGGTCGTATGGCTTTTCGGGCATGGCTTTTAGAAAAAAATCCCGCGAAGGGGGGATTTGGACGAGTCGGTTCGGTCTGTCCTAAAGGCTATTATCGCTCACACCGGGGGAGCGTAGCCTTTTCAGGTTCTCCAGATTGCGGCGGTCGTCACCCTCGCGCGCCACCGGCGTTTCCAGAATAAACGGGATGTTCCGCAGCTTGGGATGCGCCAGAATGCGGCGGAATCCCGCTTTCCCGATGTATCCTTCGCCGATATTCTCATGGCGATCGGCATGTGATCCCGGCGGCGCCTTGGAATCGTTGGCGTGCATCAGTTTCACATTGGCGATGCCCAACATCCGCTCCGCCTGCCGCGCCGCTGCACGCCATCCGGCCTTACTCGATACGTCGTATCCGGCGGCCAGCAGATGGCACGTATCCAGGCAGTAGCCCAGCGGTAAATCCGTCACCCTGGCAGCCTGGTCGCGGATGGCGCGCAGTTCCTGGAACCGTGCACCGATTTGTGAGCCGCTGCCCGCTGTATTTTCGAGCAATACCATCACTCCTTCCCGGCGCGCGTCCTGCGCGGCTTCCCGCAAGCCCAGTGCGAACGCCGCAATTCCCTCCTCGAGTGATTGCCCCCTGTAACTGCCCGGATGGAGCACCAGATACTCGGCGCCGATGGCGGCTGCGCGCTCGAGCTCGCCGCGGAAACCGGCGATCGACCGCGCGCGGACCACCGGATCGCACGACGCCAGATTGACCAGGTAGCTCACATGAACGGCGAGCGGATACAAATCGCGCCGCTCGCGAACGCGCCGCAGCAGCCGGATCTGGTCCCGGCTGTGGTCCGAAGATCGCCACATGCGGGGGCTCGACGAGAAGATCTGAAACGTGTTGGCGCCCAGCTCGGATGCCTTCAGAGCCGCGTGTTCGAGCGAGGCGGCGATAGAGGTGTGGATACCGATCCGCAGAAAACTATCCTAGCAGGGCCGTACCTGGTTGGTCACCACCATAGGGTGGTCACGCTGTAGGTTCGAAACGTAAAGCAGATTCATGACAGCCTGCACCTTTGTCCCGTCAACTTCCATGGTCACATCTTGGCTTTGAAACGATTTGTTGGTAATGAGCAGGTAGTGGAAACCGTTATTCACCCGCGGAACCGAGGGTTTTGGCAAGCGTGGCGAAATCTGAGAGCCAGACGCCGCCCTTAACCTGTGTGAGCTGCTGGGAAGTCGTGAGGATACTGGCCGCCTGGCCACTAACGAGCGGTGGATTGGCGGCCATAAGTGAGTTCATCCAGATTCCAGTCATAGGCCAAAGAAGCCGTGCCGCCGGGGAAGCGCAGCCAGCCGGGCCTTAACGGCGCAACAGCCGCGACGAATTTGGGATCGTAGTTATTGCGCGGCTGCGGGACGTTGAGCCCGCTAAAACCCGGGGCGATTGCCGTGGCCGGCCGGGTCTTGATCTTGATGATCGCGGGATTCTGCGCGAGAACACCCGGAACGAAACCACAGACCAAGGCCACGGCGCCCGCTGCCCGTGGACGACTCGGTCCCTTGCGGTGACCAAACACCCCTCCTCCTCGCCTGGGCTCCACTCTTGCCGATCATGTCTAGCGTGGCGGTTATTCGCCGGTCAAGAAACATCGCCGGAATTAGCACGTAGTCACGCATGCTATCCTGATCTTCTCGTGGCCAGTCAAGCCCTAGGGGTGCTTTGTCTCTGTTTTACGGCAGCCGCTTCGGCGCAATCCCCCGTGCTGCTGGATGCCATGAGCGAGGAATTGCAGCGCAATTTCGCAACCCTCAAGAGCAAAGCCGATCCCGCGCCATACTTCCTCTCCTACGAGACCACCGAAGAGGATTCCCACGCCGTGTCGGCGACCCTGGGCGCCATCACGGCCCACGGTCAGAACAAGAGCCGGCGGCTCGACGTCTGCATTCGCGTGGGCTCGCCGAAGCTCGACAACTACCACCGGGTACGGGGAGAACGCGCGCAATTCACCTCCGGCGCGCTACTCACCTACGAAGATCAGCCGGCCTCCATCAGGCACCGCATATGGCTCGAAACCGATCGCGCTTACCGGTTGGCAGCCGAGCGGCTGATCAAGATCCGCACCAATGCCGAAGTGAAAGTCGCCGAGCAGGATTCTTCCAGCGATTTCTCGAGCGAAGAACCGGTGTCGCACGTGGAGCCGGTGCCGCGCGGACGTTTTGTAGCCGAACAGTGGGCCGCGCGCGTGCGCAAGCTTTCGGCGAAGTTCAGTGACTTCCCCGGCATCCTGACCTCCAACGTATCAGTCGTCTACCAGGAGGAAACCAAGTATTTCGTCAGCAGCGAGGGCAGCCGGCTGCAGCATGGCCGGGGCTTCGCCCGTGTGTTGATCACCGCGCAGGCCAAGGCCATGGACGGCACGGATCTGGCCACCGACGAAACTCTCGAGGCAACCGATCCAGCCGGCCTGCCGCGTGATGAAATCCTGGCAGCCGCCGTGGAACGCGTCGCCAAGGATTTGCAGGCTCTACTGTTGGCGCCTGAGGCCGAGCCGTTTGCCGGACCGGCTATGTTTTCGGGCCGCGCGGCGGGCGTCTTCTTCCATGAAATCTTCGGCCACCGCATCGAAGGACACCGCCAGAAAGACGAAGCCGAGGGACAAACCTTCACTAAGAGCGTCGGCGGACCCGTGCTGCCGGACTTCTTGTCTGTGATCTTCGATCCCACGCGCCGGAAGATCGGCAATATCGACCTGAACGGCTGGTATTCTTACGACGATGAGGGCATCGCCGCGCGTCCGGTTACGGTAGTCGAGAAGGGCGTGTTGAAGGCCTTCCTGATGTCCCGGTCTCCCATTCAGGGATTCGATCACTCCAACGGTCATGGCCGCCGCCAGCCGGGCCTCGAAGTGGTATCGCGCCAGTCCAACCTGATCGTGGAATCGGCGCGCGCGGTTCCGGAAGCGCGGCTACGCGCGATGCTGGTTGACGAGGTCAAGCGGCAAGGCAAGCCTTATGGACTGTATTTCCGGGACATCATCGGCGGATTCACCACCACTGGGCGGCAGGGACTGCAGGCGTTCAAAGTGATTCCGATCATGGTGTACAAGGTTTATCCGGACGGACGTCCGGACGAGTTGATCCGGGGCGCGGACATCGTAGGGACGCCGCTGGCCAGCTTCGCCAAGATCCTGGCCACCTCGGACCGGCCGCAGGTCTTCAATGGTTATTGCGGCGCCGAATCCGGCAGCGTACCGGTGTCGGCTGTATCGCCGGCGCTGCTGGTATCCGAGATCGAGATCGAGAAGAAGAACAAGTCGCAGGACCGGCCGCCCCTGCTTCCCTTCCCCATGGAGGGAGAATGAGACAGCGTCTGCTTTATCTGGCTCCGCTGCTCGCCTGCCTGATAGCCGCGGGTGACCTGAATGCCAACGACGACCCCATCCTGCGCGCCATGCGCGATGAGCTAAGCCGGTCACGTGGCTTGAAAGTCCTGACTCTGGAGGCGCCGTACTACATCGAGTACGCCATCGAGGATGGCGACAGCATCGCTATTACCGGCAGTCTGGGCGGCCTGGTTTCCTTGCGGCGTGATAAGTTCCGGATTCCCGAGATCAAGGTGAGAGTGGGCGACTACCAGTTCGACAACACGGACTACTCGGGTAGCGGCTACCATTTCGGCACGCATTACGATATCGAACGCTTTCCGCTCGAGAACGCCTATCCGGTCCTGCGGCGCTATCTGTGGCTGGCTACGGACAGCGCCTATAAAACCGCCGTGGAGGCCATCTCGCGAAAGCGCGCGGCCCTGAAAAATGTCACCATCAACACTCCGTTGGACGATTTCGCAAAGACCGAGCCCCTGAAGCGCGTTCTGGATACGCCGCACCTTACCGTGGATGAAGATACGTGGAGCAGCCGGGTGCGCGTTCTTTCAGCCATTTTCAACGGCTACCCGGCCGTCAAATCCTCAGGCATCGAATTCAGCGCCGTCCAGACCGCGCACTATTATTTGAATTCCGAAGGCACCGAGGTGCGAACCCCCGACAACGCCGTCTACCTGCGTGCGCGGGCCGATGCGCAGGCGCCAGATGGCATGCTCGTGCATGACGCGGTCGTCTTTCAGGCATTGGATTTTGACCGGATGCCGGCCGAGCCGGAGCTCCGCCGCGGCGTCACCGCGTTAGCCGCCAGTCTGACGGCGCTGGCCGCCGCTCCAAAAGGCGAGGACTACTCCGGTCCGGTCCTGTTCGAAGGCGTGGCAGGCGCGCAACTGTTTGCGGAAGTTCTGGGCAGCAACCTGGCGCTTCCCCGGCGGCCCGTGATGGAGCCGGGGCGCAGCGGATATGTTCCCAGCAGCGAGCTGGAAGGCCGCCAGGGTGCCCGCATCCTTCCCGAGGGATTTGATGTGGTGGACGATCCCACGCAGAAGGAATGGCGCGGCCATCCGTTGTTCGGCAGCTACGATGTAGATCGCGAAGGCGTGGCGCCCAGTCCACTCTCGCTCGTGGAAAAGGGCGTGCTCAAGGCTTTTCTGCTCACCAGGCAGCCAGTGCCGGGATTCTCCGCCTCCAACGGGCGGGCGCGGTTGCCCGGCAGCTTCGGCGCAAACGGCGCGGCCATCAGCAATCTTTTTTTGCGCTCCACCGAGACCGCCGCTGTCGCCGAGCTGAAAAAGAAGTTGATCGAGATGTGCCGGCAGCGCAACAAGCCGTATGGCATGATCGTACGGAAGATGGATTATCCGTCGTCTGCTACTTTCGAGGAGGTGCGGCGGTTGCTCACGGGCGCGCGAGGCAGCAGCCACCCGGTGAGTGATCCGGTGCTGGCTTACAGGGTGTACCCTGAGGGCCGCGAGGAACTGGTCCGCGGCCTGCGTTTCCGCAGCCTGAACGTACGATCCCTGAAGGACATCGTGGCCGCGGGCGATGACAGCAATATGTTCGAGTTTCTGAACAATCAGGCGCCTTTCGCGTTGATCGGCGGCGCGAGCTACGTGGCGCCGACCTGTGTCATCGCGCCTTCCGTTCTCATCGACGACGTCGAAATGCATCCGGTTGAAGAGGAACTACCCAAGCTTCCCATCGTACCGGCGCCGGATCTGCGCGTCGGGGTAGCGGCTGTGTCCAGGAGCCAATAAGATGCGCATCCTGGATCGCTACATCTTTCGCGAGATTCTCTCCAGTTCGCTGCTGGGAATGGCGCTGGCTACGGCCATCATCTTTTTGCAGGTAGTGGGAAAGCTGTTCGAAGTATTAGTGCGCAGCTCGCCGCGCCTGGAAACCACGCTGTACTTATTCGCGCTTTCGCTTCCGCCGCTGCTGCCGTTAACCATTCCCTTCGGCGCGCTGGTGGGCATCCTGGTGGGATTGGGCCGCATGGCCACCGACGGTGAAATTACGGCCATGCGCGCGGCCGGCTGCTCCAGCCGCCGCGTGGTTCCAGCCGTTATGTTTTTCGCCTTCATTGCCATGCTGGTTTCGGGCGCCATGACGTTGCGTCTGACCCCCTTGTCGGTGCGCATCTCCAAGGACCTGCTCGAAAAGATCTCTGCTTCCCAAGTCAGCGCCGATATTCAACCGCGCGTTTTCGATGAACAGTTCCCCAACACCATCCTGTATGTGGGCGATGTCAAGCCCGGAACTGTGGTGTTGTGGCGCAATGTTTTTCTTGCCGATTTGACCCCTCCCGAGCAGCGTACCAACGGCATGCGCGACAAAGCCGATGGTCCGCTCATCACCGTGGCGCAGGAAGCCATCGCCGTGCCCGATCCGGTCAATAACCGGCTGCAGCTCACCATGCGTAATGCCGGCAACCATGAGATGGGCAAGGATCTGAAAGGCTACGACAGCTTTTCGCCGGTGGTGGCGCAGGCGCTCTATGCGGCGCCGCCGGAGCAGGTCGCCCGCAAGCCGTTCAGCGAGATGAACACGCGCGAGTTGCGCCGCTATATCACGCACGGCCCGGATTGGATCGAGGCCCGCATCGAATTCGATAGACGCCTGGCGCTGCCCGTCGGCTGCCTGGTGCTGGCGTTGGTGGGCATCCCGCTGGGCGTATCGTCACGCAAAGGCGGCAAATCCGGCGGTTATGTCACCGCCGTTTTTCTGGCCTTTTTCTGTTATTGGCTTTTCTTTATCTCCCTGGTGCGTCTGGCCCGGCAGAAGGCTCTCCCGGTGGATTTGGCGCTCTGGCTGCCCAACCTCGTTTTCCTGGTGGCCGGGTTGATCTTCCTGGCGCGCATGGAGAAGCCCGGCGGAAGCGATCTGGTCGCCGCGATCACGGATGCCTTCACCGCGGCAGTGAACGCCTTGCGCAAGCGCCTCGTGAAGGAGCGCGGCGCCGCACCGCGCCGGGCCTGGCACCTGCCGCTGTTGCCCCAGATACTGGATACTTACATCCTGTCGAAGTTCCTGTTCTACTTCGTGCTGGTGCTGGCCAGCTTCGTTTCGATGACCCAGGTTTACAACTTCTTCGAGTTGTTGGGCGATATCGTGGCCAACAATATCTCGCTGGCCAAGGTTTTTACGTACCTGTTCTTTCTGACTCCCAAATTGATCTACGAAACTCTGCCCATCAGCGTGCTCGTGGGCGTACTCGTTACTTTTGGAGTGCTGACCAAGCACAATGAAGTGACCGCCTTCAAGGCTTGCGGCATCAGCCTGCATCGCCTGGCGATTCCCATTCTGGTGATCAGCACCTTTCTGAGCGGTGGCCTGTTTGCGTTCGATCATTATTACGTGCCGGAGGCGAACCGGCGACAGGACGCCCTGCGCAACGAAATCAAGGGACGCGCCGTGCAGACCTACTTGAGCCCCGAGCGCAAATGGATTTTCGGGAGAGGCTCACGCATTTATTACTACAAGTTCTTCGACCAGACCGAAAGCATGATGGGCGGCGTTATCGTCTACGAGGTGGATCCCAATACGTTTCAACTGGTGCGCCAGATATCCGCCGAACGAGCCCACTGGCAGCCGTCCCTGAAGACCTGGGTCTTCGAGAACGGGTGGCAACGTGAATTCCACGCCAATCGGAGCGTCCCGTTGACTTCGTTTCAGGTACAGACCTTCGCCGAGCTGAACGAGCCTCCCAGTTACTTTCTGAAAGAAGTGAAGCAGGACTCCCAGATGAATTCTCGGGAGCTGGACGGCTACATCAACGACCTGCAGCAGAGCGGATTCAATACCGTGAGGCTGAGGGTGCAGTTCTACCGGAAGTTCTCGGTGCCGTTGTTCGCGCTGATTATGGCGATGATCTCGATCCCCTTCGGGTTCCTGGTGGGGAATCGCGGCGCCATGGCCGGCATCGGCGTGAGCATCGGCATCGCCATCACCTATTGGGGCATCGGTCTGCTGTTCGAGAAGATCGGCGATGTGAACCAGTTGCCGCCGGCCATCGCGGCGTGGTCTCCCGACGCTTTGTTTTCGCTTACCGGCTTGTACTTGCTATTGCGCATGCGGAGTTAAGCTGTGTTCCCCATCGCCGCGATCACCGACGAGTTCTCCCAGGACCTGGAAACCGCCGCCCGCTCCATCGCCGAACTCGGCATGACGGGCGCCGAACTGCGCATGGTGTTCGGAAAGAACATCATCGACCTGACCAACACGGAACTGGACCGCGCCCGGGAAATACTGGCGAGCCATGCTCTCCAGATCATCTCCATCGCTTCCCCGCTGTTGAAATGCGTGCTGCCGGATTCGCCCGCCGTGGATGCCCGCTTTCAGCAGGACGTATTCGCATCGCAGCACACCTTCGCGGACCAGCCGCGCCTGGCCGAAAGGGCGCTCGAGATCGCGGGGCTGACCGGCGCGCGCATCATTCGCGTCTTTTCGTATTGGCGCACCGTGCAACCGGAAGCCTGCTTCGACCGCGTGGTGCGCGCGCTCGAACATTTGGCCGCGCAAGCCGCGTCACATGGCGTCGTCATAGGCCTGGAGAACGAGCACGCCTGTAACATCGCCACCGCCGCGGAGACCGCGCCGGTTCTCGCGGCCATTCCCCGCGCGAATTTGAAAGTGGTGTGGGACCCGGCCAACGCCTACGTTTCGGGTGAGACACCCTACCCGCACGGCTACGGCCTGCTACCGGCCGATCGCGTCGCGCACGTGCATGCCAAAGACTGCCGTGTGGATAGCCACCGTCCGATCTGGTGCGCGTTGGGGGAAGGCGGCATCGATTGGACCGGCCAGGTCGGCGCGCTGGCGGCCGTCGGTTACAGCGGCTGGATCAGCCTGGAAACGCACTGGACGGGGCCCCGCGGCGATAAACTGGAAGCCAGCAGGATCTGCGGCAAGAATTTGAAAGCACTCGTGGCGCATCCCGGAGGAAAATGACCAAAGTTCAGCTCGCTTTTCGTTTGCAGCATCCGCTCGACGACAAGCTGATGACCCGCATTGCCGGCGCCTACTCGATCTACGGGATCCAGAGAATCCGCCTGACGCCCGAGCAAGACAGTCTGACAGTGGAGTACGATGCCACAAGGCTCCGGCCGGCTGAAGTCCAGTCGGTCCTGACACGTGCCGGCATCCCGGTGGCGGCAATCAAATGAAGAAATCCACGACTGCGCCGGCCCTAAGCTGGAGTTGTATCAAAAGCTGGGCGTGTGAATGGGATACGTGACGGAAAGCAAAAGCACTTCGAGCTGAATTACCACTATGTCGGGACGTTGAAGCCGAAGCCCTCCAAAAATAAGAGCCCGCGCTGACCAGACTCCACTCAAAATATAAAACCGGCGGAACCGGAGCGCCTATTCCTGTGGAACGGCCTCCAGCCCGCCGGTTCGCGCCACTTCAACTGAGAGTGGCATTGCAAGGCGGATGCCGATTGTGGAAGTCTATGAACCTAAAGGATCCGCCCTACCAGCTCTGGGCCGCCATCGGTACGGTTTACACGGCCCACAGGGCAAAAATTACGTTTCTTTCACCGCAGTGGCGTGATGCCTGACATCCACTCCCTTCACCAGGAAGACCACGTCTTCGGCAATGTTGGTGGCGTGGTCGGCGATGCGCTCCAGGTTGCGCGCCACGAAGATCAGGTCTACCGCGGCGGGAACCGTGGACGGGTCCTTTTGCATGTAGGCCACCAGTTCCTGATAGACCGAGTCGCGGAGCGCGTCCACTTCGTCGTCCGCCATCAGCACACTCGTGGCGATGTCCGCGTCACCTTTCACGAAGGCGTCCAGTGAGTGCAACAGCATGGATTCCACCAGTTGCGCCATGCGCGGAATGTCGATCAGCGGCTTCACCGCCGGCTGGGCGACCAGTGAAAGCGCCCGCTGCGCAATGTTGACGGCCAGGTCTCCCATACGTTCCAGGTCGGTGTTGATCTTCATGGCCGCCGTAAGAAAACGCAGGTCCTTCGCCATGGGCTGGCGGAGGGCGAACAGACGCGTGGTCAGGTTATCGATCTGGATCTCCATCTGGTTGATGCGGGCTTCGTCCCGCATGACCTGCCGGGCCAGTTCCGGATCGCGGTCCACCAAAGCGCGCACGCTGCGGTGAATGGCCGATTCCACATGGCCGCCCATCTGCAGGACCTTTTCGTGCAGCTCCTCGAGCTCAACGGAAAATTGTTTCAAATCCCTCTCCTGATACCCCTCGCCCGCCGCTCTAACCGAATCTGCCGGTGATGTAGTCTTCGGTTTCCTGCTTGGTGGGAGTTTTGAAAATAATCTCGGTCGTGTTGTATTCGATCAGCTTTCCCAGCAGGAAAAAGCCGGTGCGATCGGCTACCCGCGCCGCTTGCTGCATGTTGTGAGTCACAATCACAATCGTACATTGATCTTTCAAAGTGAACAGCAAGTCCTCGATCTTTGCCGTGGCGATGGGATCGAGCGCCGAACAAGGTTCGTCCAAAAGGAGCACTTCCGGGTCCACCGCCAGGGCGCGCGCGATGCACAGCCGCTGCTGCTGCCCGCCCGACAATGCGTACGCGGATTTCTGCAGCTTGTCCTTTACCTCTTCCCACAACGCGGCGCGCTTCAGGCTGTGCTCCACCGCTTCCGCCAGCGAACCGCGGAATCCGTTGACCTTCAACCCGTACGCCACATTATCGAAAATGGATTTCGGAAACGGATTGGATTTCTGGAAGACCATGCCTACGCGCCGGCGTAGAAGGGTCACATCCACCTGCAGGACATCTTCGTCGTCGAGTAATACCTGGCCTTCCACGCGCGTGTTGCGGATGGTCTCGCTAATACGGTTGAGCGTGCGTAGAAAAGTGGACTTGCCGCAACCCGAGGGTCCGATCAGGGCTGTAATCTGGTTGGTGGGAACTTCCAGCGAGATATTGTGCAAAGCCTTGTAAGTGCCGTAATAGAAGTTCAGGTCGATGGCCCTGAGCTTGGCCGGCGGCCCCACCGGTTTGCTGGACGTCGGACTGGGTAGGGGTTGATTCGCGGTTCCCATGGTCATAGGTTGGCTACTTTTGTACGGTAATCCCTCGCGATAGAACCAAGCGCGCCGCCACGTTGGCAAACAGCACCATGAACAGGAGCACCATACCAGCAGCGAAAGCCTGGCGATGCCAGTCTTCGTAGGGAGCAGTGCCCCGCAAGTAGATGGCAAGCGGCAAGGTTAAGGTGGGCTCGTTCCAAAACGTACTGTGATGCTGGTTATCGCCGCTGGTAAAAATCAGCGGAGCCGTCTCTCCCGCGATCCGGGCCACGCCCAGAATCATACCCGTGGCAATGCCCCGATAGGCCGCCGGCACTACCACCGTGGCGATCATCTTCCACCTGCTGGCGCCCAATGCCAGCGCGCCTTCGCGCAACGTTTGCGGCACCGTGCTCATGAACTGTTCCGTGCTGCGGGCCGTGATGGGAATCAGGATCAAGCCAAGCGCAAAGCCGCCGGCCATGCCCGAAAATTGGTGCGTATGCTTGACCACCACCGACCAGGCAAATATTCCGATGATGATGGAGGGCACGCCATTCAGAAGGTCCGCTGTGTACCTCACCAGCGCTGCAAAGGTCTTGCCTCCAAACTCGGAAAGGTAAATGCCCGCCATGAAACCTACCGGCAAACCGACAATCGTCCCGAAGAGGACGATCTCTAAGCTGCCCAAAATAGCGTTAGCCATTCCCCCGCCCGTCTCACCGGGCGGCTTGGGTGTTTGCGTGAAAAAGTTCCAATCGATCGCGCGCCATCCTGTGTACACAAGGTAACCCAAAATCACGAACAGGAGGGACACGGCCACCACCGCGCAAACCCCCGTCAAGCTCAGCATCACGTGGCTAAGGATTTTACGCCAACGATTGCGAAACGTCATGGGTGCGAGCTCCCCTGGCGCGCGGTGGCGATGATCAACAGCCTCGCCAGCGCGTTAATCACGATCGTCAACAGGAAAAGGACCAGGCCAAGGGCGACCAGGGCGCTGGGATACAGGTCGCCGGTGGCCTCGGCGAACTCGTTGGCAATGACGGAAGCGATGGTATACCCCGGTGCGAAAAGCGAGGCACTGATAGCAGTTCCGTTGCCGATCACCATAGTCACGGCCATGGTCTCGCCGAGCGCCCGCGCCAGTCCCAAAAAGATCGACCCGAATATACCCAGCCGCGCCCATGGCAATACAGCCTGCCATGTCGATTCCCAACGAGTGGCGCCCAGGGCCAGCGCCGCCTCGCGCTGTTCCGTGGGAACTTCCAACAAAGCTTCCCGGGATATCGAAATAATGAACGGCAGAGTCATGAGGGCGAGAATCATTCCCGCGGTCAGGTATCCAACACCCAGGATTGTACCCTTAAAGAAGGGCAGGAACCCAAGCGTCGTTTTCAAAAACGGTTCCACGTGGTCGCGCATCAGTGGCACCAGCGTGAATATTGCCAACAGGCCGTAAATTACGCTGGGCACCGCCGCCAGCAGTTCGATGAAGAACGTAAAGATGCTGGATGTCTTCGGAGGCGCCAGTTCGGCCAGGAAAATCGCGGCGCCCACGCCCAGAGGCACGGCAATCAACAAGGCTAAGGCGGACGTGATCACGGTGCCGTAAATAAACGGCAGGGAGCCGAATTGCCCATTGACGGGATCCCAGTCGCTGGATACCAGGAAACTCAAGCCGAACTTATGGCGTGCCGGCGCGGAGTTGATCCAGAGCTGCCAGACCAGCGCCACGGTAAGCAGCAGAATGAGAGATGCGAACGCCAGAGTCAACAGCCGGGCGATCTCATCTCCGGTAGCCAGACGCGAAAAAAAACTGCGCGCGCCCGGACCCGGGTGCGCGCGCAATGTGGCGGAAGTGGCCATAGATAGCTATTGAATGCGGGCGATGGCTTTCTCTTCCTTAGCGACGACTTCCTTCGGCAATGGTGCATAGCCCAAATCGGCGCAGTATTTCTGGCCGTCTTGGAGCATCCAGTGCAGAAAATCGACGATGGCCTTCTTCTTGCCTCCATCCTCGATCTTACTCGGTATCAGCAACCACGTGAAGGTCGAGATCGGGTACGCCTTTTTGCCGGGCGCGTTGGTTATGGAAAGCCGGAAATCGTCGGGCATGCTCTTGGCGGCGCCGGCCGCGGCTTCCGTGACGCTATTGAAATCCGCTTTGAGGAACGTGCCTGCCGCGTTTTGCATCAGCCCGTAACCCATCTTGTTCTGCGCGGCGTAGATCAACTCCACGTAGCCGATGGCATTGGGAGTTTGCTTGACAAAGCCGGCAACTCCTTCGTTGCCTTTCTGGCCGATGCCCGCCGGCCATTTCACAGAAGAATTGGAGCCCACATCTTTCTTCCACTGCGGGCTGACCTTCGACAGATAGTCGGTGAATACAAAACTGGTACCGCTGCCATCGGAACGATGCACCACTACGATCTCGGCGTCCGGCAGTTTTACGCCCGCATTCACCTTCGCTAACGCAGGATCGTTCCACTTCTTGATGTTGCCCAGGTAGATGTCCGCCAGTGCCGCACCCGTGAACTTGAGATCCTGGGTTACGCCCGGCAGGTTATACGTCGGCACGATGCCACCCAGCACCGTCGGAAAATGCATCGGCTTCACTTTGAGTTTGGTGATCTGCTCGTCGGTCATGGGCATGTCCGACGCGCCAAAATCCACCGTGCCTTCCGTCAACTGGCGTATGCCGCCGCCGGAGCCGATGGACTGATAGTTGATCTGGATTTCGCTGTTCTTCTTCCCGAACTCCTCAAACCATTTTCCGTAGATTGGATACGGAAACGTCGCACCCGCCGCGTTAATCAGGACCTTGGCTTGGGCGACCGTTAGCAGCAGGGCGAGGGCGCCCACGGCGCCCGCCCCAAGAGTCTTCAGTTTCATCGCACAGCTCCTTAGCTATTTGTAGGTCGGCGCCTGGCCCGGCAGCGTATATCTCAAGTCCACCCACACCATATTGTTAGTGGTGTTGCGCGGACCCGTAGCCGGCGGAGACCAGGGGTTGCGGAACAGGTATGAGTACTGGAAGATGAAGCCCAGCGCGCCATAGTTGGGATTCTTCCAGAATGTGGTGTTAAAGCCGAAAGTGGCTTCCTGGATGGTGCGGTTTTGACCTGTGCTGGAGCCCGGGTATCCGTACCCCACAAGAGCATTCTTGTTGGCGGTATCGACGGACCAATCCTTGCCGATGAGATCGCCGCCATAATAGGCGAAGAACGTGGTGTTATGCGCGGTGTATTCGAAACCGTCAACAGTCGAGTCCGCATGCACCGGCGAAGGGCTGCCGTTCGGCCGGACGATCAGATCGGGTGCTTCGCCAAACAGATACCGGCCGCCTCCATCGCTGATAAACGTGTTCACGATCAGCCGGAAATTCTTCACCAGTTCCAGGTTGAAATTCGCTTCGCCGCCACCCCCGACCTTGGTGAAGGTGGAGCCGGCATTATAGGTCTTAAAGGTGCTCAAGAACCCTGCAAACTCCACGTGCATCAGCTTGCCGTTCACCATCGGGTCGAATGCGAGCTTGGTTTGGATGTCTGGCGCCAGATTCGGGACGTTGAAAGTCTGGGTGCCCGTGTCTATTTGGTTGGCGTAGTTGGTGGCTAGGCCGCTCGGTATGACGATGACTCCACCGCCGCCGGAACCGCCGCCATATTGCTCCGCGGTTTCAAGGGATAAGCCCCACGATACCGTGCTGCTCGGGTGATAGACAAACCGGAACTGCGGCGCGCGGGTCCACGGTATGCCCACCTGGTAATTCGTGTCCATATCCTGGCTGTAAAAGATGTCGGCCGGCAGGGGCGAGATGCCCTTTCTGCCGGGCGTCATCATGCTCCAGGATTGGCCGCCCAGGATCTCCCATTTGTCCTTTTGCAAGTCTACCCAGTACAACCGCATGCGGAAGCTGTTCGAATTGCTGGTCACGCCGGCATTTGCGGCTTGTGTTCCCAGAAAGTCAGACTCCCAGTAGCCCATTACGTGCGCACCATGCACCATGGCGTCGATGCGCGCTCCAATGCGGGAGTTTTGCGCAGTGAAGCGAAATTCACTCAAGTTTCCGAGCGGCGTATTGCCGTAGGGCACCGATCCAAAATTCGTGCCGAGGGAGCTGCCTCCGTCCCGCGACCGGAAGACGCCGGTCAGATCGATGAAGCCTACCGGGGTGATGGTCGCGGTTCCAATGTGGATTTGCAAAGGCGACGGCGGGGGCTCATTGGCATCCTGCTGCGGGCTCAGCGCTCCGGACAGACCGGGATGCAAAGCGGGCACCGCCTCGCCGGCCGGAAGGACCGGACTCGTGCTGGCGACCTGTCCCAGACTCGGCGGCTTCGGCCGGCTGACTTCGTCCAACGCTTTCTTTTCATCTTCCATGGCACGGCGTAACTGGTCGATCTGCTCCTGTTGAGCGGCCAGTTGCGCCTTCAACTTCTCTATCTCGGGATTGGCTGCGGATTCCTGGGCGCGCGCGGGCGCCATCAGGCTGCCCGAAAGGAGCAGAATCCCGCTAAGCGTCACAAGCACTCTTCTCTGCATTGAAGCTCCTTGTAAGAAATTGGCGGTACGAGCCGAAATGCTACGGGCAGGCGCGGCACACCCCTAAACGAGCACCTGCCATTTCCGGACTCCACCCAATGTAACGGCGGGCCATTATGGGTTAATGACGGAAGCGTTAAGATCCGATTACAAAGCACCTTCCGGACTTCCCAGTACCTCCAAGCCCCGGAATGGCGAAGGCACCGGGCGGTTGCAGACACTCCTACAGTGCTGCACCGCCCAAAATACCCCCGTTCCGGGATACCCCGGGCAACCAGCCGAATCTATAATTCCAATCAGGTGAGCACTGTCCATTCGATCAGGCAGGTCGCGCCGGAGATTCTGGACCAGCTTCGGGCAATTGACAGCTGCACTGTGTCCAACGCCATTGAGCGACTGGATGTCAGGCTGCGCAACGAGGGTTTTACCGATACCTCCGTGCGCTGCTTGTCGCCGCGGCTGCCGCCCGTAATCGGGTACGCCGTGACAGGCCGGATCCGCACTTCGGTGGCCCCCACCACCCGCCATTGGTATTACGACCGGATGGATTGGTGGAACTATCTTCTCACCGTGCCCGCACCGCGCGTCATCGTACTCGAGGACGTGGATGAACGGCCCGGACTGGGCGCGCTCTTCGGCGAGGTACATGCCCAGATCGGCCGGGCCCTCGGGTCTGTTGCGTATATCACCAACGGCGCCGTGCGCGACCTGCCGGAAATTGAACGGGCTGACTTTCAGGTGTTCGCCTCCGGCGTGGCCGTCTCCCACGCCTACGCGCACGTGGTGGACTTCGGAGGGCCGGTCGAGATCGGCCAGATGCGCGTAAAGGTCGGGGACCTGCTGCACGGCGACCTGCATGGAGTGGTCTCCGTCCCGAATGAAGTCGCGGATCAGATTCCTCCGATCGCGGCCCGGTTGCGCGCCGAGGAACGGGAGCTGATCCACTTGTGCCGGTCGGCGGACTTCTCCATGGACAAGCTTCGGGTTCAAATCGAACGGATCAGGCATGCATCCAAGTAGCTGCTCAGTTATCGCAATCGCAGGCCTGGCGCTGGCCGCTGCGGGCCTGGCGGGTTGCTCCCGCCACGGGAATGCCGAATCCAGCGCGGCGCCCGCGGCCATCACCGTGGGAGTCGTCCCCGCGAAACGTATGGCTCTCGGGAATCAATTAACCCTTTCCTCCGAACTTGTGCCCTTTCAGGAAATCGACGTCTATGCCAAGGAATCCGGCTACGTGCAGACGCTCAACGTGGATTACGGCACGCGGGTGAAGCAGGGACAATTGATGGCCGTCCTGGAGATCCCCGAATTGCGGGCACAGTTGGAGCAGGACAAGGCCACCATCAGCAACATGTCGGAGCAGGTGACGCATGCCCAGCACGAGTTGGGGCGGGTGGAAGCGCAGCACACGGTGGCGCATCTGCAGTATAAGCGATTGGCCACCGTTGCCGAATCGAAACCAGGCCTGGTGGCGCAGCAGGAAGTGGACGACTGGCAAGGCAAGGATCTGGCGTTTGAGGCGCAAGTGGAGGCGGCCAAATCGGCGTACGATTCCTCTCGCAGCCGCCTGGTGGAAGCTAACGCCAAGCTGACTCACGACCAGGTGCTATATGATTACTCGCGCATTACCGCGCCCTTTGCGGGGGTGGTCACGCAGCGCTTCGCCAATCAGGGCAGCCTCATGCAGGCGGGCACGTCCAACACCAACGTCCTGCCGCTGGTGAGGCTTTCGGAAGACGACAAATTCCGTCTGGTGATTCCGGTCCCTGAGTCCTATGTCAAATACATTCGCATCGGGGCGCCGATCACCGTGGGGGTGCCTTCGTTGAACCGGGATTTTCCGGGCGTGATCGCGCGCTTCTCGGTGGATGTGAAGGAGGAGACCCGCACCATGCACACGGAAGTGGATGTTCCCAATCCACAGCGCGTCCTGATACCGGGCATGTACGCCGAAGCGACACTCACGCTGGAGAAGAAGGACCACGCCCTGGCTGTGCCGCTGCAAGCGGTGGGACACGAGACCGGCCAGCCGGTGGTCTACGTGGTGAATGCCAGGAACGAGGTTGAGGTCCGGCCAGTCACCTTGGGCCTGCAGACGGCCGACCATGTGGAAATCCTCTCGGGAATCGTGGCAGGCGACCAGGTGATCGTGAGCGACCGCGGAGGCCTGAAGGCCGGCGAACAAGTCCGCCCGCAGGTCGTCGAACCTCCGCAAGCCGAGACTTAAAAAGAACGTTAATGCCCCGATTTTCCATCGCCAATCCTTATTTCATCATCGTGCTGTGCCTGGCGGTCGCGGTGATCGGCGTCAGCAGCATCGCGCGCATGCCCATCGACCTGTTTCCGCCCATAAATATCCCCCAAGTGGTGGTGGCCACATTTTACTCCGGCATGCCTCCGCAGGATATCGAGATCGATATCACCAACCCACTCGAACGTTTTTTCACATTGAGCAGCGGCATCGATCATATGGAATCGCGCTCGCTGCTGGGAGTCAGCATCATCAAAGTATTCTTTCAACCCGGCACGAATGCCGATGCCGACGTCACCGGCATTTCGAACCTGGCCCTGGCGGATCTGAAGCGTCTGCCCCCCGGCACCCTGCCGCCGGTGGTTTTGAAGTTCGATGCCTCCAGCCTGCCGGTCTGCCTGGTTACGGTCAACGGCCAAGGCTTGGATGAGACGCAGTTGCACGACCTGGCTCAGTTCGCCATCCGTAACCAGATCGCCGTGATCAAGGGCGCGGAAATCCCGCCGCCCTTCGGGGGAAAGTACCGCCAGATCATGGTGTATGTCGATCCCTACAAGCTGGCGTCGCGCCAGTTGAGCCCCATGGACGTGGTTGCCGCTGTGAATCAGTCCAATCTGATTCTGCCGTCCGGCGACGTCAAGATGGGGCCGTACGACTATTACGTGTACTCAAACAGCCTGGTGGATAACATGAAGGAGCTCAACCAGGTGCCGCTCAAAACGGTGGGATCGTCCTGGGTGCGCATAGCCGACGTGGGCAAGGCCGAGGACGCCAACCAGATTCAATACAACATCGTGCGCGTCAACGGGCAGAAATCCAGCTACATCCCCATCATGAAGCAGGGCGGCGACACCAATACCATCGAGGTGGTGGACAGCGTCAGGAAGCTCACGGAGCACTTATTCGATGTACCCAAGCAGTTAGTAACCAAGGTCGTGTTTGATCAATCCGTCTATGTGAGAGAGGCCATCGAGACCGTACTGCACGAGGGCTTGATCGGTCTGGTTTTGACCAGTATCATGATTCTGGTCTTCCTCGGCAGCGTCCGCGCTACCGGGGCTGTCTTACTTTCCATTCCCATTTCGGCGATGGCCGCGTTCGTGGTCTTGTACCTGATGGGCAGCACCATCAACACCATGATTCTGGCCGGGCTGGCGCTGGCCTTTTCGCGCGTGATCGACAACTCGGTGATCTCGCTTGAAAACATCTACCGGCACCTGGAACTGGGCGCATCGCCCAAGATGGCCGCGGAAACCGGTGGCGCGGAGGTCAATCTTGCCATCCTGGCCGCCACGCTGGTGGACATCATCGATTTCTTCCCGGTTACATTTCTCTACGGCGTGAGTAAGTTTCTGTTCTCCGCGCTGGCCCTGGCATTCTGCCTGTCATTGGCGGCTTCTTTCGTAGTTGCCATGACGGTGATTCCATTGTTTTGTTCGCGTTTTTTGAAGCACGTTCCCCACGCCGCCCACGCCGAGCCGCATGAGTCGCCGCCTGCGGCCAAGCTCTCGCCCTTTGATCGCTTCAATGCGTGGTTCAATCGCGGGTTTAACCGGCTTCTGGATTTATACGAGCGTTCCGTGCGCTGGGCGTTGCGGCGTCCTGGCTGGACCGTGCTGGTGCTTGCCGGGGTCTTCGTGGCCAGCTTCGGTATTTATCCATTCGTGGGTCTGGCGTTCTTTCCCAAGACGGACGCCGGCCAGTTCACCATCAATCTGAAAGCGCCCACCGGCACTCGCATCGAAGCCACCGATCAATATGTTGCTAAAGTCGAAAATCTGATCCGCCATGATGTGGCCCCGGACGACTTCCACATGATCGTCTCGAATATCGGCGTGGTGAATGATTTCTCCTCGCTTTACACCAACAATGCGGGCGCCTACACCGCCACCATACAGACGGAGCTCACCCGCGATCACCGGGTCCCCAGCTTCGATTACATGGACCGCGTGCGGCAGGATATCGCCCGCCACTACCCCGAGTTGCGCACCTTCATTCAAAGCGGCTCCATGGTGGATGCCATTCTGAATATGGGCAAGGCCGCACCCATTGACGTGCAGGTGGCCGGGGGGAACCTGCCGGAGGATTACAGGCTGGCGCAGGAGCTCGCCGCGCGCATCCGCCAGTTGAAAGGGGCCGGGCAGGTCTACATCCCGCAGGACATGAACTATCCGACGGTGAAACTGGACATCGATCGCATACATGCCGCCGAGCTGGGCCTGAGTCAGAAGGACGTGATCGATAACGTGATCACGGCGCTGAACTCCAATTACATGATCGCGCCGAATTATTGGGTGGACACCAAGACCGGCAACGATTACTATCTGACCGTTCAGTATTACGAGAACGGCAAACCGGCGATCCACGATCTGGCCGACCTCAAGAACATTCCGCTGCGCGCGCCGAACCTGAAAGAGCCTACCACGCTCGATAGTGTCGTGAAGGTGACCCAGGTCCATTCGCCCACGGAGTACGATCACTATCAAATCCAGCGCGTCGCGGACGTTTACGTCACGCCCACCGGAGAGGATCTAGGCAAGCTGCGCGACGCCGTCGACGATGTGATCGCCACCACGCCCCATCCGGAAAACGTGCGCGTGACACTGCGCGGGATGGTGGAAGCCATGGAAGCCTCCTTCAAGAGTTTCGCCATGGGCTTCACGCTGTCGTTCATCCTGCTGATTCTGATCCTGGTAGCGCAATTCCGTTCATTCATCGATCCGCTGCTCATTATGCTGGCCATTCCCATGGGATTCGTCGGCGTGCTCATCGTGCTGCCGCTGACGCACAGCACCTTGAACGTGATGTCATTGATGGGTGTCCTGATGCTAATCGGCATCGCCGATTCGAACAGCATTTTGATCGTGGATTTCGCGCACAAACTGCGGGAGCAGGGCGCTTCGGTGACGGATGCGGCGGTTACCGCTTGCCGCGTGAGGCTGCGGCCTATTCTGATGACCTCGCTGGCCACTATCATCGGGTTGTTCCCCATGGCGCTGAAGCTGGGGACCGGCGCCGAGCAGTACGCTCCCATGGCGCGCGCCATCATGGGCGGATTGACGTCGTCGGTAATTCTAACCGTCTTCATCGTGCCCGCCGCTTATGTGCTGGTGTATAACCGGCGGACCGCCGGCACACCGGCCGAGGAGAGACCATGAACAGACGTTCGCTCGCATGGGCGGCGCTGATGCTGGCCTGCGCGACGGGCGCCTGGCCGCAGGCTCCAGCCACGCCGCCGCCTCTAACATTGAAGGATGCGCAAGCGCTGGCGATCAAGAATCATCCGGAGGTGCAAGCCGCCCAGTTCAACTACCAGGCATCTCAGCAGGCTATCGCCGAAGCCCGCGCCGCTTATTTCCCGACGCTCGACGGCGACCTGACCGGCTCGCAAGCCAATCCGCAGTCCCGCATCGGAGCCGGCTATCTGACGGCCTCGCGCTTATGGGATCGTTTCGGGCAAGGTATCGTACTCAGCCAGTTGATTACGGATTCGGGCCGCACAAAAAACCTGGTGGCCAGCTCCAGGCTCCAGTCACAGGCCAGCCAGCAGACTTTTCAGGCTACGCGGTATGACGTCCTGCTGCGCGTCAATCAGGCCTACTTCGATGCACTGCGCGCACAGGGGCTGGTGAAGGTGGCGCAGGAGACCGTGGCCGCGCGCCAGCTCGTGGTGGATCAGGTAGGAGCACTGGCCCAGAGCAAGCTGCGCTCGCAACTGGATGTGAGTTTCGCCGGCGTCAACCTGTCACAAGCGAAACTGATGCTGATCCGCGCGCAGAACGACGTGGAACAAGCTTTCGCGGAGCTCGCGCGGGCCATGGGCCTGGACCAACAACAACCTTACACGCTGGTGGAGGAGCCGCTGCCGCCCAGCCCGGCGATCGAATCAGGCAGTCTGGTCGCGCAAGCCCTGAGCACGCGGCCGGAACTGGCCGGAGTGCGCTACGATCGGGAAGCAGCGTACAAATTCGAGCGCGCCGAACACGACCTGTCCCTGCCTACATTGACGTTCGAAGGCGTGGCCGGATTCCTGCCCCTGGTCAAGCAATTGACCACGGTCCCTACTCCGCCGGAATATGAGAGCGCCGCCATCAACCTGCATATTCCTGTTTTCAACGGCGGTCTCTTTTCTGCCCGGCGCGAGGTGGCCCGCTTACGAGCCCAAGCCGCGGACCAGCACGTGCGGGATCTCGAACAGTCCATCGCGCGCGACGTGCGGGTCGCCTGGAGCACCGCGCAGACCGCGTATCATCAACTGGACGTCACGGCGGATTTGCTGCGCGAAGCCACCATGGCGCTCGACCTGGCCAAGGGCCGCTACGACCTGGGGCTCAGCTCCATCGTGGAGTTGACCCAGGCGCAATTGAACCTGACCCAGGCGGAGGTCGAGAACCTGAGCGCCAAGTATGACTATCAGCGGTTGTATGCGGTGCTGCAGTATTCCATTGGCATGCTGCGGTAGGCGCCGCTCAGAACACGTATTCCACTAGCACATAGGGATAGTTGTAATCCACGCCTTTGGTGGTCTTGTTCAGGAACTCGCCGGTAAAGATGTGACCGAAACCCGCGCCTACCTGCGTCTGGCGCGTGGGCGTATAGATGATCTGAGCGTCCAGCTCTTCTCCCACGTGCGTACCGGACAGGCCCTTGGGATCTGACGCCACCACCGATCCGCGCGTGGGATACAGCGCGTCATGCGCATTGGCCAGCCAGAAGTCATGGATGCTGGTGCCGAGCACCCACTTGCGCGCGAGCTTGAACTCCTGCCCGAAGCGCAGATCCTTGATGTTGCGCCAGCCGATCTGGTCCGCCAGGCCCAGTTTGTCATGCGTACTCGGGAAGATCGGATCGAACGTATTCTCGTAGCCGCTCTTCACATTGTTGCTGCCCGAGCCGTAGTCGTACTCCACAAACACGCGCGGCCGGAAGCGAACTTCCTTGAAGCTGTATCCCATGACCCAGTGGCCCATCCAGGCGCGAATCTTGTCTACCGACAGCGTGCCAAGCTGATAGGCCATCTCCGTCCGGTAATCGAAATTGCCAGGCAGCGCGCCTACCCAACGGAAGCCGGTGGTCCACTCGTCCAGGTGGCCGGATTTCAAGTTCTGCACGGAGAAGCTCGGCCGCAGGTTCCAGAACTGATAGACATCCAGGCTGGCGTGCGGTATTACGTCGTGCGCCGTGGCGTAGACGCCGTAAAGGTTGTTGCCCTCCAGGTGATGGTCGAAAACGCCCTGGCGCATGATCACCACGGACGTTGCGAAAGCGTCGATCCGGAAGCGGCCCAGTTGATATGCGGCACGTACGCCGTCGAAGCTGCGCGAAACGTTGGTCCACCAGGAATCGCCGATGAGCCGGTTGTTGCCGTAGCTCATCTGGAAACGTCCGGCCTGCAGACTGAGGCCATCGCCTTCCTTGGCGCCAAATAGCGCGTATGCCTGGAAAAGCTGGGTTGTATCCTGGTTGGGCGGCAGTGCCGGATTGATGCCGAAAACCCGGGCATCCTGCAACTCAACGTAGAACTTCACCCAGCTGGTAGGGCGGATCTGCATCCCCAGCCGGATACGCTGCTCGTCATAATCGTTGGTCGAATCCGGCTTGAAGCTGCCGCCGCTGTAGTCCGAAAAGCGCTCACGAAACTCACCGCTGAACCGCAGCCAGGCGGGCAGCCTCTCGTTGAACTCCTCGGAAAGCGAGGGCGATAAGGGACCCTTGGCCCAGATGCCAGTCAGCCTGGGGTACGGCAGGGTGGTGGTGGTCACGATGCTTGGCGCGGGGCCAATCGCGTTGGCGTCGCTGCCACCGGACGGATTGCCGGCAGCCGGCGGATCGGGGGTCGGCGACGCATTCTGAGCGTAAGCCCCTGCTGCCAGTACAAATAACGCGATCAAAGCCGCAAATGCCTGGATCGCAGCTCTCCAAAACCTCGCCATGAACCCCCCTCCGATCGTGAAATACTATTTCGATCTAAATGATCGAGTTAACAAGACTGTTCACCCAGATCAAAATCGAAACTGATTCAGATAGCATTGCTCAAGTGGCGGTTAGCTGTCAAGGTTAATCCAGCAATTTGATAGAAATTTTTCTGTCCTATTGGTACTAGCGTGCGGTAACGATTGGGCCTTGCAGCCTGGGACCGGCGCGAGGTTGCACTTACCGGCCCATACGCCAGGGCGAGAGATTTTTCCAACTGTGGAGCTGTTCGGCAGCCCAGGCATTCGACCGATCCTGGTGGCAGAGCGTGCAGGGATTGGGGATCTTATACTGCTCGCTCTCGGCTGGGGTGATGAAGCGGAATGTGTGGCTGCGGACGTTTACATCCGCAATGGTCTGCGCGATGCGGGGCATGTGGCAGTTGCGGCAATCGGCCCCGGCGCTGCCCGCGGCGTGGTGAGTATGCTCCTCGATGGAGCCGCGCGGGCCGGCCGGCGACTGCGGACCATGGCACTCCAGACACACGGCGCCGGCGGGCTTGATGAGGTCGGCATCATTGCCCGTGCCGTGCACGTCATGGCAACTGAAGCACGTTACGCCGCGCGTGTACATTACGCTGGTGACGAAGTCATTGCCTTGCATCCGGTTCTTGTGCGCGGAGCCTTCCGCGAAGTGCGTGAAGCTGGTTTCGCCCAGGTGATGCTCCTCCAGCCGCCACACGTCCGCCAGGCGCGCGCCCGGCAGGAAACCGGCAGGCCAGTCGATATACTTTCCCTCAACCGGATTCGTCAGGGGCAGCCCTTGCGAATGGCACTGGATGCAGACATCGGCGGCCCGCACGAAATCCAGACGGGCTGGATTGGTGATGTTGGCGCGCGAAGGCTTGGCGGCGTGGGCTGAACCGGGTCCGTGACATTTTTCGCAGCCGACGTTCCACTCGGTCACGTTTTTGGATTGGATATCGTAATTCACCGAATGGCAGCCGTCGCAGAGCGGACCCGTGGGCCGCTGCATCTGATCAGCCGGATAATGGGGCACCCACCAATCGGTGCCGGGTTTGACGTAATAGGCCCGCCACACGCGGTTGGTCACGTCCCACTGCGCGGGGGCCACGAAATAGTCGTCGCCGCGTTTGATGAAGTACCGCTGCTTCCACTTGCTGCCGTAGACGAACGCTACGTCGGCGAGTTTGAAGGTAACCAGCGGATCGGGTTTCGAGAAGTCGCCCAGGACAGCTTCGGGATTCGCCGTTGGATCGACCACCACATTGGCCATCCTGGTCTTACGCCAGCGCTCGTATACGGCTGGATGACAGGTCTCGCAAGCCGGCGATCCTACGAAGGCGGGGGATCGCGAGAGCGGTTGTGCGAATGCCACGTACCCCCAAGCCAGGACCGGTAAGCCGAGGTGAAATGATTTTTTGAGTCCACGCATATCGGAATAATTCTCCTGCGCCGCCCGGTTGGGCCGGTGGATCGGGGGACGTCACGCCTTCTATCGGTACTATTGTGCGGCAACGGACGCATTGGCCTCCGGTAACACTACCGTGAATCGAGACCCCTTGCCCAACTGGCTCTCCACCGAAACCGTCCCGCTCATCTGCTCGATGACGTGCTTGACGATCGAAAGGCCCAGACCGGTGCCGCCTACCTCTCGCGAACGAGCCTTATCTACCCGATAGAAGCGCTCGAAGATGCGGGGCAGATCCTCGGAGGGTATCCCGATGCCGCTGTCGGCGATGGTAATGGACACCCGGCCTGGGGAAGGGCGGGCCGCCTCCACCCATACTTCCCCGCCCCCGCGATTGAATTTGACGGCGTTGTCCAGCAGATTCACAAATGCTTGCTCCAGCTTGATTTTGTTCCCCATCACCTGTAGGTCGTCGACCGTGCCCCAACCGAGATGCACCTGTCGCATGGCGGCCTCGGATTCGACCGTGCGCATGGCCGCTTCGAGCGTCGCGAGCACGGACAGCTTACCTGGCGCTACCGACGGCCGGCCGGACTCGAGCTCCGACAGCGTCAGCAGATCGGAAGCGATGTTATTGAGCCGTATGGCGTGCGATTGGATGATCTCGACGAAGCGGCGGCGGTTTTCAGGATCGTCCAGCGCTCCGTCGAGCAGCGTTTCCGCGTAGCCGCGAATGGCGGTCAACGGCGTACGTAACTCGTGCGACACATTGGCCACGAAATCCTTTCGCACGCGTTCCAGACGCTCCAGATCGGTGATGTCGTGCAGAATCGCCATGGCGCCGCTGCTGGATGCACCCGCCAGAGGAGCCGCCTGGACCTCAAAGGAACGGCCGTCGGCGCCGGTCAGGTGCATGCGCCGTTTCAACGATTCGCCGGATGCGACCACGGTGCGCAGCATTTCCAGAAAATCGGGGTCGCGAACCAGACGCAGCACCGGCAGACCGGCCGGCGCCGGCCCCTGCACCTCGAAGGCTCTCGCAAAAGCGGCGTTACAGAACGTCACGCGCAACTCCTTGTCCACCGCCAGGACACCCTCCACCATCCCAGTTAGGATGGCATCGCGCTGCGCGCCTTCCAGCCGTACCCGATCCACCAGATCGTTCACTTGCGCGGCCACGTGCCCGATAGATTCGGCCAGCGCGCCAAATTCATCGGAAGCTTCGGGCTGGGGGCTTTGCGCCGGCTCGCTGACCATCCGTTCCGCGAAAGTTCTCAAGCGTTCCACGCGGCGCTCGATCCGGTGTGAGAACCGAAACGCGGCGACCAACCCCAGCATGGCCACCACCGCGGTGACAGCCGCCATGCGCCAACGCGTGTCGGGATCCGTCCCCGGTAGGGCAAGACACAGCAGGGCCACATCGATAACGCCGAGCAGCAGCACGGCCCACAGCAGCCTCTGAAACAGCGACCTTCGCACGGTTGTTACAATCGTAGCAGTGCAGTCCGCCGAAACCCAAGAGATCCATGAAATCATCCGTGAGCGCCTCGCACCGCACTTCCCGGCGCTCTTCGCTTGCCGGAACAGCGCCGAAATGTGGAGCCTGGATCTGTATCACGCGCTGGAACCGGATATCCGCCGCGTGCTCGACACGCCGGAGACCGGCAGCTTCGCAAACCGGGACGCCCCCGCGCGCGCAAGCTATCGCTTCGTAGCCTGGAACATCGAGCGCGGCAGGCAGTTCGAAGGGCAGGTGGAGATTCTGCGAGAGCATCCGTACCTGCAAGGCGCCGACGTCCTGCTGCTCACCGAAACGGACTCCGGCATGGTGCGGTCCGGCAACCGGAATGTGGCGCGCGACCTGGCGCGGGCGCTTGGGATGCATTACGCCTTCGTGCCTTGCTATCTGAATCTGACGAAAGGATCCGGCCTGGAGCAGGATCTGCCGGGCGCGAACGAGCTGGGCCTGCACGGGAACGCGCTCCTGAGCCGGTATCCCATTTCCAATGTGCGGCCCATTCTGCTCGAAAACGGCGTGGACATCATGGCATCGCGCGAAAAGCGTATCGGCCGACAGGCAGCCGTGGCGGCGGACATCGGTTTCCCGAACCTTAAAGTGGCGGCGCTATCGGTGCATCTCGACGCGCATTCAACCCAGCGCCACCGGTACCGGCAACTGCGAGACGTAATTGATGGGGTAGATGGCGCGCCATCGGTGGTCATCGGAGGCGACTGGAATACCAGCACGTACAACTCCTCGCGCGCTGCACGCCATACTGGGCTTCTGGCTGCGGGTTCTCATGGGCGTCGACAACGTGATCCGCAATCACTATCTGCATCCTTACCGGCATTTTGAACGCGACTTGTTCGGCTTGTTGGAAGAGCGCGGTTTCGATTATCGCGCCTGTAACCGGTTGGGCGAACCTACAGTGTCCTACGATGTGGAAGACCTGCGCGCCACCAAAGCGTTGCGCGACTGGGTGCCGGGCTGGTGCTTCCACTTCATCCGGTGGTCGCTCCGCAACCATGGCGGCAAATGCCCGGTGAAACTGGATTGGTTCGCTACGCGTGGGGTTCGACCCGAGAATCCACAGGTGATTCGGGATGTGCGGGTACCACGTGCTATACCGCTATCGGATCACGATGCCATCGGGGTGGACGTGGCAGTTGCCGGCTGAGCGAGACACGGCTGCAGCCGGTACCCCAATCCGAACACCGTTTCAATGTGGTGCCGGCTGTAAGTCCCCAACTTGACCCGCAGCCGCCGCAGATGCACGTCCATAGTGCGGGTGTGGATCTCCGGACCATAACCCCAGACATTCAGCATCAGCGCGTCCCGGGACACGACATTGCCCGCCTGCCGCGCCAGCGTGGCCAGGAGGGCGAATTCCAGCGGAGTGAGCCGGATGGGCCTCTCGTCCAAAGCCACCGCGCGAGCGTGAAAATCGACATCCAGCCGAGCGTCGCGATACCGATCCAGGCGATTGGGTTCCATTCGAATCAGTTCCATCGAGCTTCTCCTCCCCGTCGCCATCTGGTCGGCTAACCCTGCTGCTGCCGCAACCGCCGCACGGCAGCCATACGGAGCGCCCAACGCAACCGCCGACGCCAGCTCAGTCCGAATGGGAGGGGTCTAGTCGTCATTTTGTAACCTTCGATTCTATGAAATTGAATTCCCGCCATCTGAATCACGCATCCTCACGCAATAGAATTGCGCTCGTTAGCGGCCCGCTTCAATAGATTCGGGATGTAATCCACATGTACAACTAAGCAATTGAAATAAAATGGGATGTCGTGTCGCCTGTCCTGCTGATCGGCCTTCGGAAGCGGCGGTCGAAGACCTCCGCATTGAAAACTAACTACCGGCAGTGCGACGATTGCTGAGGAATGCAACGCGCCGGCAGGATCCTCGCGCTCGACTGGCTCAGGGGTTTGGGCGTCCTGATCATGTTGCAAGGACACCTGTTCAATTCATTCGCGCGCGCCGATCTGCACAATAGTCCGGTGTACGTTCTCTCACAGTTCATCGGCGGCATGCCGGCCCCCATCTTTCTGTTCCTGGTGGGAGCTACGCTGGCATTCCGGATGGACCGCGCCGATCATCAGAGCGGCGCGCCGGGGGAACGACTGAAACCCGCTCTCCGGCGCGCCGCGTATCTTGGCGCCATCGCGTTCGCCTTCAGGTTACAGTTGTGGCTTTTCGCGTGGGGGAATCCCTGGACGGAGATTGTCCGGGTAGACATATTGAATTGCATGGCCCTGGGTGTCGCGGTGCTTTCCCCCCTGGCGATCCTGCCGCCTGCGAAGCGAATCACCTGGGGTGCCGCCGCCGGATTGACTATCGCCGCGCTTGCGCCGCCCGTCGGCGCGTTAGACTGGTCCGGAGTCCCCTGGCTCGTCCGTAACTACATCGTGCCGAACAAGCAATACTTCAGCATCTTTCCGGACGCCGCTTACATCGCCTTCGGCGTCAGCTTCGGCGCTGTGCTGCGATCGGGCACGCCCGCCTTGGACCGGATCATGCAATGGGGCGCCTGCCTGGGGCTGGCGCTGGTCGTCACGGCGCATTATTTTTCGAACCTGCCGTTCTCCATCTACCCGAACTCGGACTTCTGGCTGAATAGTCCGGGCCTGATCCTGATCCGTCTCGGCATCGTGCTGGTGCTGGTGGCTGCGGGCTTCGTCTGGACATCGAAACAGCAGCCGGAAAAACTCGGCCTCATGCGGCGCCTGGGCACGAACTCCCTGCTGATTTACTGGGTGCATGTGGAACTGGTTTACGGCCGCTGGTTCTGGTTCGCCAAGGAGCGGTTGACGATCGGGCAGTGCGCCGTCTCGAGCCTGCTGCTGATCGCCCTGATGTACGGGCTCGCGGCGCTGAACCTTCCGGCGCGTATCAAGCTCCGCTTGCGCAGGTTCAAACTCGCGAGGCGAGTCCCGGAGACCACGTGACCGCGCGTCCGCGGCGCCTGGAAGTTCCCATCTATGTTCTGCTGATCGGCGGATTCATCGCCATCCGCCTCTGGAACCTGACCGCGTTCTGCCTGGATTCGGACGAGATCTTCAGCCTGCTCACCTCGCGGTACAATTTCGCCGGGTTGCTGCAATCGGTGCGCGCGGACGTGGTGCATCCGCCCCTGTTCTATTTGGTGTTAGGGCTGTGGGTGAGGATCGGCGGCGCATCGCTGCTCTGGCTGCGGCTGCTGCCTTTTCTGCTCTCGATCGCGGCGCTGGCGCCGGCCTGGATTGTCTTCCAGCAGCTCAAGCTGAGCACGCCGGCACGCATGATCGCGCTGGCTCTGCTGGCGATCAACGATTACCAGGTCTTTCACGCCCGCTACGTCAGGATGTACGCGCTATTCTTCCTGCTCAGCCTGTGCTCGGTCGTCCTGTTTAATATGGTGCTGGCCAGCGGCACACGCAAGCAATTCGCTGCGCTGGCCGCAGTCAACCTGCTGCTGGTATACACGCAATACTTCGGCTGGATGGTGATCGGCGTGGAGGGATTGCACCTGTTGTGGATGGACCGGCGTAAGCTCAAGGCGTTCCTGTTGGGCACAATGGCAATCACGCTGCTGTTTGCGCCATGGGCCTGCCTGGCCACGCAGGCTGCCATCGAAAAGGGGGGGCTGGGGCCGAACCTGGGCTGGATCCGCCACCCCAAGATCGGCGACCTGTGGTGGTATTACGTGGGCTGCGACGGTCCACTATGGCCGGTTCCGGTAGCCTCGGCGATGGTGTTCTTCTTGTTTGGCGCCATGGCGGCCGGGCTATGGAGGGTCTTTCGCAGCGCCGACCCGCTCGCAGACAGCCGCTTGCGCTTCACGGCCCTGCTGGCGTTTCTGCCCCCTACCGCGGCTTACCTGATCAGCAACGTGCTGCGCAATTCGATCTGGGGCAACCGCCATCTGATCGTCTCGGCGGTACCTTATCTGTCGCTGCTGGCGCTGGGACTGGTGGCTCTGCGCCCGAAATGGGCGCGATTCATCGTGATCCTTATCGCAGCGGCTTGGGGCGCTTTCGGCACTTACCGCGTCACGCTGTTCCCCGAGCTCAGGAATAACATGGATGTGCTGACCGGCCAGGTGATCGAGTTGAACGCCCGCGAAGGATCAGGCTCCAGCCCGGCAACGGTCGACTTCCTCGACCCGTACCTGGCCTTCCCGATGAACTACTATCTGGAAGCTCACTATCACCGGAAATGGAACCTGGTGAACGTCTCCAGCGTGGCTGAAATTTCGGGGGACCGGGTCTGGGTGGGATATAACCACAAATCCTGGAAGCAGTCGAAGAGCCCCGAGGATCTCTTGCGCGAACGCGGCTACCAGATCGGCCCGGGGGTGTGGGCAGGGGACCGCTGGGACCGGATCGCCGTGTTCCTGGCGTATCGACGTTGAAAGCGGCGCTGGAAGACCTTAGGCGGTCTTTTGGCCGTTGGCGATTTCGATGGCCTTCTTTAGCAGCGGATCTTCGCGTTTGCGCTCCGGCTGATCGGGTGTCTCCGGCAATGGCTCACCGTTTTCATCAAGCTCTACTTGGGCCTCGGGTTCCGACATCACCGTTTCCGGCGTCACGCCTACATCCTGGATAGCTTTGCCGTTCGGCGAGTAATATTTGGCCACTGACAGGATGATGGCGCCGCCGTCTTCCATGGTGACGGCTTTGCGCAGCGAGGCATCGCCGTAGGTACGCTCGCCAACCAGTTCCGCGCGCTTGTCTTCCATGAGGGCCGCCGCGGCGATTTCCGCCCCGTCCGCCGTACCCCGATTGGTGATGACCACCAACGGCAGTTTGGTGATGTCCTTGGATGCATCCGCCTGAAAATCCTGCCGCGGCACCTTCTGGCCCTGCAAATAGGTGATCTCCCCGTTGGACAGGAACAGATTTGCCAGCGCAATACCCTCCTGCGGCGATCCCATGGCGCAGTTCCGCAAATCCAGGATCAGCTTCTGCGCACCTTGCTTCTGCAGCGCCTCGACCGCGCCGGCTATTTCTTTCACCTTGCCTGGAACCAGGGTTTCCGGCTGGATGTAGCCGACATTATCGGCCATCATTTTTTGCACCACCGAAGGATAAGAAATATTGGCGCGCGTCAGCTTGAGATTCTGGGGCTCGGGACGCCGCACGCGCACGACAGTCAACTCCACGGTGGAACCAGGGTCGCCTTCGAGCAGCAGGGTGGCGTATGCCAAAGGCATATCGCGGGTGGCCACGCCGTTGATGGTTTCCAGCATGTCGTTGGTGCCCAGGCCCGCCTTGGCGGCCGGAGACCCGGGCGCCACGCCCACGATGCCGACGAAACCGAACTTCTTGGCCAGAACCACGCCCAGACCCGCCTTGTGGGCATCCTTATTCTTCAAATAATCCTTGTACTGGTCGGCATTCAGATAGCTGGCGAAGGGATCGACGGATTCCAGTAGGCCGTTCAGAGCCCCCAGGGTAACGCTCTTCATGTCCGGCTCTTCCACGTATTCGCTTTTGATGCGGTGCAGGACTTCCGTGTAGACGCCAAGTTGCGGATAGGGGCGGTCGGTGGACGCGCTTCTGGCGAGCACGGTGCCCAAAACCAGCAGCAAACTGACACATGTAGAGGTGGTGACCACCAGGTATTTGATACGGCTATTCATAAATTTCTAACCCGAGGAACCCGATGCCATTATAGCAGGCTCGCGGCGGCCGCCGCTCCTTGACGTCGCGGTTCTGTAACAACTTAGACGACTATCAGGAGGTTTTGGTTGCCCGGCGGGCTTTGTGGCGGTGCACACGCTGTTTGGCGGCCACTCTTCGCACGTGAGACCTTCGGGCGGGAGCACGGCGGACGACGCGCGCGGCAGTCATCCAGCGCGCCGCGGGGGCTGGGGCGGTCGAAGTAAACGGCACGGCCATGTGTGCGATATCGACCTGCGCGGGGATTTCCGGCGGCTCAGGAATAGCGATCACGGTTGCGGCCTCGGGCTCCTTTGGCGGCGTCATGCCGGGTGGTGCGGAGCTGCCGGATGGTTCACGCTGCACCACCTCGAGGATGGTTCCCGTGGCCTGGCCGAGATCCACACGCGCGATGTTGTGGTTGTAGAGCGCGGCTATCTGATTATCGCGGGCGCGTTCCAAACGGGTTTGCGCATCGGTAACCTCCAGGCTGCTGGCCACACCGGCTTCGTAGCGGCGGCGGGCCTGGGTGAACTCGCTCTGTGCCAGCGAGAGTCCCGCCTCGGCCACTTTCACCTGCTCCTCGGCGGAGTGCAGGCTGTCGAGAGCCATGCGAACTTCCAGTTCGAGCTGCTCGTGAATATCGTTGGAGCGCACCCGCTCCTGGCGGAACTGCGAGGCGGTCTCGGCACGGCGAGCGTCGCGCCGGCCGCCATCGAAGATGGGAACGCGCAGCGCAAAACCGAAGTCCCGGGTAGGAAGCAGCGCCACGGTGGCGCCGTTGACTCCGGTGGTGCCATAGTCCGCGTAGGCGACCATGTTCGGCAGGCGTTCGTAGCGCACGGCATTGGCGTTAAGGCGGGCCGCGTCTTCCCGTTCGGCCTGCGCTTTGATATCCGGCCGGTTCTGGCGGGCCTGGTTTTCAGCCTGCTCGACGCCGACGGCGTCCACCGGCGCGTAACTGAGTTTGTCGGTAAGCTCTAACTCGGTCGCCAGGTTGAGCCCCATGACTCTTAATAACTGGAGATAGGCCTTGGTTCGCTCATTCTGGACCACTAACAAGCGCTGTTTCTCGTTCGATAACTGCACCTTCGCGCGAGTAACTTCGATCCCCGTGCCGGTGCCGACGCTCTTCTGGTTCTCAGCCTGTTTCAGGACAGCTTCCGCCAGGCCCACATTGGCCTGATAGGCTTCCACGTCGGCATTGGCGCGGAGCGCGGTCAGGTACGCTTTGGCGACGCTGGCCGACACAGAGTTGTCGGTGGTATTGCGGTCGTTGCGCGCGGCGCGCAGGGCGGCGCGGGAGGACTGATAGCGGCGGATATTGCTGAAGTCGAATACGCTCTGGGTGAGCCGGGCGCGCACGTCGACCGAATTAAAGGGGCCCACCACGCGCGGGATCTTGGCGGCTATATCTTCGAGCAGAGGTGCTTCCGCGGTATTCAATACGCCGCAGATCAGCGGACTGGCGGTGCAAGGAGGCGGGTTCTTGGCGGCCCCTAAAAGCGTGTCGCTGGCGGCCAGGTCCAGACCCAGGGCGGCCAGGCTGCGCATGGCGGTAGTTTGCGAAGCCTGGGTCTCGATATCGGGGAGCAGCGCGGAGCGGACCTCGTCGGTGCGTGACTTGGCCTGACGAAGGTTCTCATCGGAGAGTTGGATGTAGGTGTTCCCTTCCGGAGACAGCGCCAGTTCCACGGCGCGCTTCAGCGTCAACTTGAGGGGGCCCCTCTCCGATGCGCTATCCGCGGCCCGGCTTGGTGATGCCATCGCGACCAGCAACAACAGTGGAAACCATCGCTGCATCGAACTCTCCTGTCACTGCATAAGTTGAGACAGATTTGCAGTGGATGCGTCGTAAGAAGTTTACCATCCCGCTGAATAACGGGAGTTATGCAGCGGGAACTATTTTGATGCAGTTGCTACAATCCGAATATGCGACTGGTTACCTTTCAACGCCATGGAGAGCCCGAACCCGAACCGGGCGTCCTTAACGGCGCCGATGTTGTCGCCATCCGCCGCGCCGGATTCGATGATCTTTTGTCCGTGTTGACCGGAGGCGCCGACGCGCTCCAACGGATCGAGCGCTGGTTGTACGATCCGCCCTGGGGGGAGATCGTGAAGGTCGCGCAGGTCAAGCTGTGCGCGCCGCTGCAACGTCCCCCGAAGATCATTTGCATAGGCCTCAACTACCGGGCGCACGCGCTCGAATCCAAGATGGAGATACCAGAAGTGCCTACCATCTTCGCCAAATTCTCGAACGTGACGATCGGCTGTCACGAGCCGATCGTCCTGCCGAAGAACTCCACCAAGCCCGATTACGAGGCTGAGATGGCCTTCGTCGTGGGCAAGCGCGGCCGCCACATTCCGGCCGAAAAATGGCGGGACTACGTATTCGGCTACACCAATTTCAACGACGTAAGCGCGCGCGATTTCCAGATGCGGACTACGCAGTGGATGATCGGCAAGACCTTCGACACATTCGCACCCATGGGACCCGCTATCGTGACTGCCGACGAGGTGCCCGATCCGCATGCGTTGGATATCAGCACGACCATCAACGGCGAGGTGCTCCAGCACAGCAACACGAGCGACCTGATCTTCAAGATCCCCGACCTGATCGCTTACCTTTCGAGCGTCTTCACGCTCGAGCCGGGTGACGTAGTGGCCACCGGCACGCCGTCGGGCGTGGGGTTCGCCCGCAAACCGCCGCGCTGGCTCAAGCCCGGCGATGAAGTGATTGTTCGCGTGGAAGGACTGGGCGAACTGCGGAATCCCGTGGTGGCGGAGGAGTAAGGATCCTTCGCAGATCGTCGATCACTCGCACCACCGGCGCGCCGGCAAACTGGGCGGTGGGCCACGTGTCACCCCAGCGCACGCCCGGCGGGTACAGCGCCACGAAGTCCCACACTACCTTGGCGCGCAGCCGGTGCTCACCTAGAACCCCCTGCGGGTTGGAGTCCGCCACACGGCGGATCTCTCCCGAAAGCGCGTGTTGGGGATCCCAGTATTGCATGGCGCGGGTATCCGGCACGCGTCCCACGGCGCCCGAGTCCGGCGCATGCCAGTCCGTCAAGAGCACGGGCTCCCAAACTACAAACACGCGGACATTGGGATCGTGCACGTCGCGCAGAACGGATTCGACCGCGGAGGCCCCCCGCAGGCAGGTCCCTCAAGTAGGCGAGAGCAGCACGACCACCCGCCTGCGATCCGCGGCGGCGTTGAACGCCTGCCGGAAACTATCCAGACGAAATGCGGCCACGGCCGGCTGGCCCTGGGGCGCGCTCGCCGGCACATGCGCGAACAGCATCGCGGCGACCAGGGCGGTCGAGCAGATCAGCACCGCGATGTTTGTGATGCGCCGCCGGCGTGTGCAGCGGCGCCCGCGAAAGGCTTGTACGAATCCCATGACGAGCATCAGGACCGCGAAGGCAATCAGGTAAGGTTGCAGCGAGACGAAGAGACCGGAGGCGCCCGCGGATCCCGCGGCTAATAGGAACGGTCCGAGCGGCAGACAACAACTCAGCGCCGCCACCGCGCTCGCCACGGCCGCCGCGGATGATGCTATAGCGCTGCGCGAGGACGGTTCGTGTGGGGACACTAACGTATTTTAGAATATCTGGGGACTACGGCACGAACGTGCGCAGCAGTCTCGCGCTTCGATTGGCGGTGATCGTGAACGCCTCCATGCCTGCCGGCGCCACCCAAACCTGGCCGGGGGCGAACGCCTCGCCGCCGAAGTGGCCACTGCCATCGATACAGATCAGCAGATCGGAGCGCGGCCCGCTTGTGTAATTCAACTGCCCCAACACATCCATCGATTCCGTGCGAAAGTAAGGGCACTCGACCAGCAGCCTGCGTCCGTCACCCAGATCGGCCGGCACGCTCGGCCCTGGATAGCAACCCAGGTCCGCCACCGCCATGCCGGCATCCAGATGCAATTCGCGCGGGCGGCCATAATCGTACAACCTGTAAGTAACGTCGCTGTACTGTTGGATTTCGCAGAGCGCGATGCCCGCTCCGATGGCGTGCACCGTACCAGCGGGGACAAAGAATGTATCGCCAGGCTGCGCCTGGTACCAGCGCAGCAGCCCTTCGATTTCGCCCGAAAGCGCCGAGGCGCGTAGCCGATCCCGGTCTAGCTGCCGCGCGAAGCCCAGCGCCAGCCGGGCTCCGGGATCCGCCCGCAGCACGTGCCACATCTCGGTCTTACCGGGCCCAGCCGCGGAATCCGGTGGGTGCACCTGCACCGAGAGGCTCTCGGATGTGAACAGGAACTTCACCAGGAGCCTGGGTTCTTCCGGCGCGCTGAACCACACCTCGCCGGTTTTTCGTTCCGACCGCGGATACCAGGGCTCCGTATCCGGAGTGCCCCAGATTTTCTCGAGGGCCGAGGGAGTGAGCCGCCGGACTGTCACTCGTTCACGATAAACCGGTGCAGGCGCTCCAGGCCCCGCCCCAGTTCGTGCATTGACGTGGCGTATGAGATACGCACGTGCCTGCTGGTGCCGAACGCCTCGCCGGGGACGACCGCCACGGCCGCCTTCTCCAGCAGTTTCTCGGCGAATTGCATGCTGCTGGAGATGCCGTCCCGGAACGCGACTCCGATATCCGGGTAAGCGTAGAATGCGCCGCGCGGCTCGGCGCAACGCACGCCGGGAATCGCGCGCAGCCGCTGGATCACAAAATCGCGGCGCCGGGCATATTCGGCCAACATCACACCCACGGATTCCTGCGGGCCGCGCAACGCTTCCACGGCGCCCTTTTGCGCAATCGAGGTGGGATTGGACGTGGCATGGCTCTGCAGCTTCAGCATGGCGCCGATCACAGGCGGCGGCGCCAGGACAAAGCCGATTCGCCAGCCCGTCATGGAATAGGTTTTCGACAGCGAACCGGCCACCAGCACATTTTCCCTGGCGCCGGCGGCCGACGCGATCGAAAAGGGCTCGCTGTCGTAGAGAAAGCGGCAGTAGCACTCGTCCGTCATCAGGAAGATCCCGCGCTCCGCGGTGAGCCGGTGGATCTTCTCGAACTCCGCGCGCTCCAGCACCGCGCCGCTGGGATTACACGGCGAGTTAATCATGACCAGTTTGGTGCGCGCGTTCAGGTACGGCTCAATCATATCCGCCGTCAGCGTGAACCCCTGTTCTTCGTCGGTCTCCACGAACACGCACTTGGCGCCAGCGTAGTTCACTACATCTTTGTAAGTGACCCAGTAGGGCACGGGGATCACCACCTCGTCGCCGGGATCGAGGAGCGCTTGCGTCAGGTTGAAGATGGCGTGCTTACCGCCCACAGTAATCAGGCACTCGTTCGGCTGATAGTGCGTGCCGAAATCCGCGGCATGCCGCTCACACACCGCCTGCTTCAACTCCAGCGTCCCGCCCGCGTTGGTATATTTCGTGAAATTCTGATCCAGGGCCCGTATGGCCGCCCGCTTGATGTTATCGGGTGTGGGGAAGTCCGGCTCGCCCGCGCCGAAATCCACCACGTCCACGCCCTTTACACGCAACCGCTCCGCGTCGGCCGCCACCTTCATGGTGGAAGAGACGCTGATGGTAGCGATGCGCTCCGCGATATCTTGATGAGATTGCACTTGCATATGATTCCTTTTGACTTTACTCGACTTCACTCAACTTCGTCCGAACCTCTTCCGCAGACGGACCTCCACGGAGGCCGGCACCAGTCCCCCGATGTTGCCCCCCAGCGCGATCACCTCCTTCACCAGGCGCGAGCTGATGAACGAGTGGGCCTCTCCAGCCATCATGAAAACCGTCTCGATCTCGGGCTGCAGCCGGCGGTTCATCAGAGCCATCTGCAGCTCATATTCGTAATCCGAAATCGCCCGGATACCGCGCAACAGCACGGTTGCGCCATTCTGCGCCGCATAGTCCACCAGCAGGCCATCGAAGGAGTCCACGGTCACATTGGTATAGCAGCTCACCACTTCGCGCAGCATCTCGATGCGCTCTTCCACGCTGAACAGGGGCTGCTTAGCTTCGTTTCGTAAGATCGAGACGATCAGCTTGTCAAAGAGACGGCACCCCCGCTCAATCAGGTCCAGGTGACCGCTGGTGATAGGGTCAAAAGAACCCGGATAGATGGCGATCACTCGGGGCGGCTTCGTGGCCGTGCGGATGCGTTCAGTCTCGTTGGTTATCTTTCGATTCTACAAGAAGTCGCGGGCCACCGCTCGGCTACTGCTTTTTCGGCGGAGGCACGCTGCCGCGCAGGATGATCTTCAGGGCGCGATCGCCGTCGTTGCCAGCCGCCCATTTGATGGTCACCCGCGATTTCAGCTTGGGCTTGCCACCCTGGATCACCGTTTCCGGGGTGATGGCGAAGGCGCGAACGGTGGATTCCTTGCCCAAAACAGTTCGGGTGACCGTGATGCTGGTGTCGGTCAGCTCGGTGATGGTGCCCGCAAAGAATTGATCCTGTGGCGGTGCGGCGCTTTTAGGATCCTGGCTGCGCACGGCGCCCAAACTGGCCATGGCCAGGCACACACCGATAACCACCCGCGAGAGAAGACGCACATAGATAGCTTAGGAAAAAGTAATGAAGGTTGGGTAAACTCGGGATTAAAGTTTTTTCATCCCGGTACCGTGGTGGCTGTTTCGGGTTCCGCTGGCGCCGGTTCAGCAACCAGAGCGGGCAAGGTCACGGTGAACCGGGTGCCTTTTGACGGCGCGCTGTCGACGCGAATCGTGCCGCCATGCGCCTTCACAATCCAGGCCACGAAACTCAGGCCCAAACCAAGTCCCGGCTCCGCGTTTCCGCAGGTGACCTGGGATGGAACGCGAAAAAAGCGCTCGAAGATGTGCGGGATATGTTCCTCGGGGATACCGCAGCCGGTATCGGCGATCTCGATTTCGATGGACTCAGGTGAATTCCGCAGCGCCACATGCACCCGTCCGCCGGCCGGGGTGAACTTCATGGAGTTGGAGAGCAGGTTGGATAGCATGCGCTCGATTTGCACGCGGTCCACTTCAGCGGGACACTCGGCCGGAAGGTCGGCCGAAAGTTCGACGCGGGCGCCCTCGGCCGGAATCTGGAACTGCTCCACGATGTCTCGCACCACGGAACTCAGATCCAGCCGCATCTTCTGCAACGCGAGTTGTCCGGATTCGGCCTGCGAAAGCAACAGCAGCGCACGCACGATCTGCGAAAGACGCTCGATGTCCTGCAGGCAATTCACGGTGGCGTCGCGATACTGTTCGATGCTCTTGGCGGTGAACAGGGCTACTTCGAGCTGTCCGCGGATGGCGGTGATGGGTGTGCGCAGCTCGTGCGAAACGTCGGTCGAGAACTGGCGGATCTGCTGGAAGGAGCTTTCGAGGCGCTCGATCATGCGGTTAAAAGTAAGGATAAGGTAATCGAGCTCATCTCCGGCGGCGCGAGCGGGGATACGCAGGCTCAGATTCGATCCGCTGATGCGCTGGGCGGCCTGCGCCACCTCCATGACCGGCATGAGCACGCGGCCGGTAAGGAACCATCCCAGCAGGCATCCGCAGAGCAGCGAGAACGGGATCAGGCCGGCGTACATCCAGGTGTAGCGCTTGAGGATCTTGTCGCTCTCGTCCATGGGGCGGCCGACGGCCACGTAAAACGGGTTGTGATGCTTGTCGTCGTAGACCACGCCGGCGCGAATCAGGTAGGGTACGCCGTGAGCGCTGTGCCCGACCTTCCAGATGGGTTGGGCGGCCTTGGCGGCGGCTTCAATATCGTGGGCCTTCTCGATGCCGATGGACTGGTAGATGGTGGAAACTTCCATCACGCAGCCTTGGGCGTCGGCCAACACATAGACCCGCCGCAGGCGCTCCACGGCGAAGTCTTCGTCCGGATCGTTCTTATCGTATTCCCAAGTGGCGTCGAACGGCGGGCAAGCTACGTGCTTGTGGCTTTTGGCGGGCAGGCGTTCCACGTGCAGGTAGCCCTTCATGGCGACCCATTCCTGTTCCAGCAGATCGTGCGCTTCGGAGTTCAGGGTATAAGACAACCGCTCGCGGGCGAAGGAAGCCACGGCCACCAGCAGCAGGGCAAACAGCAGCGCATATCCCACCGTGAGGCGGAAGCGCAAACCGCGCGTGATGTGCCGCCGCGAGGTCACGCCTACACCTGCCGCTCCGCGGGCTGATCGGCCGGTTTCTCGGCGGATTTGTCGGGCGCCTCGATCATATAGCCGATGCCGCGCACGGTCTGGATAAGCTTCTGGGGGAAGCGGTCGTCAATCTTGCTGCGCAGGTGCCGGATGTAGACGTCCACGATGTTGGTCAGGCCATCGTAGTCCATGTCCCAGACGTGCTCGACGATCATGGTGCGGCTGAGCGGACGGCCTTTGTTCCGCATCATGTATTCGAGGATGCCGAATTCCTTAGGAGCCAGGTCGATGGGTTCAGAGGCGCGCGTGACCTTGCGGCGGATGCAATCGAGGGTGAGGTCGGCTACCTGCAGGCGTTCGGGGGCGGGCTGTCCGCGGCGCAGGAGCGCGCGCACACGGGCCAGCAACTCGACAAAGGCGAATGGTTTGACGAGGTAATCGTCAGCGCCCTGTTCGAGGCCGCGTACGCGGTCGTCGAGCGCACCGCGGGCGCTAAGGATCAGCACGGGAGGGCCGAGTTTGCGGTTCCGAATTTTTTCGAGCACCTGGAGGCCGTCCATGTCGGGCAGCATGATATCCAGGATGACGAGGTCGTAGTCGGTAGCGTGCACGAAGTCCAGAGCGGTGGCGCCGTTAGCGGCCGCATCCACAGCATAGCCGGCGCCTTCCAAGCCCCGGCACAGGAAATCGGCGATACGTTTTTCGTCTTCGACTACCAGGAGTCGCACAACCCTAGCTTAACGCAGCGCGGCACTCCACCACGAACCGGCCGGTGGGCTGGCGACGGGTGGCGGATACCTGCAAGCCCGCCTCCAGGGCCATGCGGCGAAACTCGTCCAATGAGCGGTTCTTGCCGCCCACCAGGACCAGCATCAAGAGTTCGGGTGAGGGGGTCTCGTCGGGCGAGACTCCGCCGAGAATGATGACGCGGCCGGATGGAGCGGCGGCTTCGGCGAGGCGTTTCAGGAGAGCGCCGGCTTCCGCGTCAGGCCAGTCACCGAGTACGTTCTTCAGCAGGTAGAGGTCGCGCCCCGCGGGCAGCGGGTCGAAGAAGCTCTGCGCGACCGTGGCGACGCGGCCGGCGACATCCGCGGCTTGAAAAGTCTCGGCGGAGCGGGCCACGGTGGACGGCAGGTCGACCAGCACGCCGTGAACTTCGGGATGCGCCCGGAGAATTTGGGCGAGCATGGCGCCGGCGCCGCCGCCGACATCGACCACCGAACGGATGGAAGGCCAGTCCGCAGGATCGAGGAATTCGGGGTCCGGAGCGCCGTGGCCGGCGGGGCCCATCAGGGCATCGAAGCTGGCGGCGACTTCCGGATGGGCGGCGAGATCCTCCCAAAAGGGGCGGCCGAAGACATCGGAATAGGCGGGCCGGCCGGTGCGGACCGCGGGCAGCAGGGTGGACCAGGCATGCGCCATGCGGCCACCGATACCGTCGAGATCGAGTGCCAGGCGGCTTCCGTCATCCATGAACTGGCGGGCCAGGGCATTGAGAGCGAAATGGCCGGGGGCGGGTTCCTCGAAGATGCCTTTGGAGACCAGATGGCGCAGGACGCGAATTAGGGAATCAGCATCGGCGCCGGCAGCGGCCGCGAGCGGTTGGATATCGGCCGCGCCGGAGGCGATGTGGTCGGCGATACGTAGCGTGGCAGCGACATGAATGCACCAGGGAGTGCAGAGGTCGGTCAGCGACCAGAGGTCCATGGCGGCATTATGACATGCTCTTGCGACTCTACGGGAAGATGCCGCGGACGCGGGTGGCTTCGGCCACGCGCGAGACGGCCAGGATGTATGCTCCCGTGCGCATATCGACGCGATAGCTTTCGGACGTTCCGTACACTTCCTTGAAGGCCGAGTTCATGGTGCGCTCGAGGTATTGGTTCACCTCGACTTCGGTCCAGAAGAAGCCGTACAGGTCCTGCACCCACTCGAAGTACGATACGGTGACGCCGCCGGCATTGCACAGGATGTCGGGGATCACGAGCACGCCGCGCGCGAACAGTTCTTTGTCGGCGCCGGGCGTGGTGGGGCCATTGGCGGCTTCCGCCACGATCTTGGCCTTGATGCGGTCCACGTTATCGAGCGTGATGGTGTTCTCGAGGGCGGCCGGCACCAGGATGTCGCACTTCAGTTCCAGCAGGTCCTTGTTGGAGATGTAGTCGCAACCGGGGAAGCCGACGACCGTGCCGGTCTCGTCCTTATACTTCATGACGGCTACCGGGTCGAGGCCCGCGCCGTTGTAGATGCCGCCCTTGGAGTCGCTGACGGCCAGGATACGCGCGCCGTCCTCATGCAACAGTTTGGCGGCGATGCTGCCGGCATTGCCGAAGCCCTGCACGGCCACGGTAGCCTTCGGCAGCGCGATGCCCTTTAACTCACAGGCGGCGCGGGTGGTGAACTGGCAGCCGCGCGCGGTAGCCTCGTTGCGGCCCTTGGATCCGCCGAGACTCAGCGGCTTGCCGGTGACCACGCCCAGCTCGGTATGGCCATGCAGCATGCTGATGGTGTCCATGAACCAGGCCATGGTCTGGGAGTTGGTGTAGACATCCGGCGCCGGGATATCGCGGTCCGGCCCGATGATGGGGGAGATCTCGGTGGCATAGCGGCGGGTCATGCGCTCGAGCTCGCCCATGGAGAGCTGCTTAGGATCCACACGCACGCCGCCCTTGCCGCCGCCATAGGGGATGTTGACGGTGGCGCACTTCCAGGTCATCCAGGCGGCCAGGGCTTTCACCTCGTCCAGGGTGACACCCGGATGATAGCGGATGCCGCCTTTGGCGGGCCCGCGCGACAGGTTGTACTGCACGCGGTATCCTTCGAAGGTCTGAATACGCCCGTCGTCCATGCGCACGGGGATGGAGACGATCAGTTGTCGTTTGGGAACTCTGAGAACCGATCGCAGGCCCTCGTCCAGTTTGAGATGATCGGCCGCGAGGTCGAATTGCGTCTGGGCAATCTCAAAGGGATTGAGGGCTTCTTTCGTTAAAACGGCTGTACTCATGCTTTCTCCTTTTGAATTCTAGAGGTGGCCTGCGGTAACAAGCTCCTCACTTACTGCACGCGCCGCCATGCGCACCTGGTGAAGCGGGACATTGCGGCGGCATAACTCACAAGAGCCGGCGTCGGCGTAATAGGTGGCCTCCAGCCTGGCCAGGCAATACAGGGGTAATGACCCGAAGCCGCGGGTTTGCGGCGTGGGCTGATAGACCAGGACGGCGAGGGCCATCACCTGAGCGCCGCGGGCTTCGAGCAACTGGCGCGCTTCGGTGAGCAGCATGCCGGATCGCAGAAGATCGTCCACCAGGACGACTTTTTCGCCGGCGAGCGGCTCCAGGAACTGACGGAAACGCATGGGCGCGTGGCGGTCGTCCTTTTCGGCCCAATAGACCTGGCCGGCGCGCAGCGCTTCGCAGAGGCCGTAGGCGACGGGGAGGCCCGCCGGCGTGGCCGAGACGATGGACAGCTCGGGGATGATGGCGCGCAGTTCGGGGTTGGCGCGCAATTTGCGGCTCAGCCCGACACTGAGCGTTTTGGCGTGGCGATGATAGCGCATGGCCAGCCCGGTTTCCAGGTTGATGCCGGTATGCAGGCCGTTCAGGCACTCGAAGTGGCCTTGCTGCAGGGCCCCGGTCTCGCGCAGCAGCGTGAGCACTTCTTCTTGGGTGGGAACCAGTTCCATGGCTTGCCTCGTTTGGTTGACGATTACATAGTATCAGAGGTTTTTCTCGTTATCCAGGACAATGTGGTGCTGTGGAGGAACTCAACAGGGTTAGGCTCGACGGGGGCAGGAAATTGGGTTCGTTTCGTTTTTTTCCATGCCCAGCGCCGGTCTTTCCCGTTTGGTTGCGTTCGAAACATGCTGAATTGTGCCGCAGCCGATGGGGGTTCACGAACGCTAATCCCGTACTCCCACCGTAACACGCCATCGGCCGGAGGGACTGGAGCTGGAACGGATGACGGGCCGTAAGTAATTGATTGGTTTGGGGATGAGGACCCACAAGCTTTCCGGCAGAGTGAGTGACTGCGAACGACGTGCGCAAACAGGTGATCGCGAACCGATTGAGATGTCAAACAGGACTCGAAATGGCGCAACCCGGAGAACGTATCAGCCCGTGCGGGATCTCTGTACGGATGGCCGACCATCTCCGACGTTGCCAACCAGTCCTCAGTTTAGTAGTCTAACTGTCGTATAGTTAAACTATGGGACCAAAATCCGACATTCTGCCCGGAACCCTGTACATGCTCATTCTGAGATCCCTCGCGCGAATGGGACCCATGCACGGGTACGGGATCTCTCAGTTCATTCAACAGACATCCGACGATGTTTTGCAAGTGGAAGAGGGGTCGCTCTATCCTGCCCTGCAACGCATGCTGATCAAGGGCTGGGTGACGGCGGAATGGAAGCAATCGGAAAACAACCGGCGCGCCCGCTATTACCGGTTGACACCCGAGGGACGCAAGCAGATGACGCGGGAATTGAATGAGTTCGAGCGCGTGATTGCGGCGATTGCGCGTGTCATCGAACCTGCGTGAAGACTATGCGAGAACTGCTGCGCCGGCTCCGATTCCTGCTCGGGCGCCCGGAGTATGAGCGCGAGTTGGAGGAGGAGATGGCCCATCATCTGGCCATGCTCGAGGAGAACGGCAGATTGCCTGCCGCGGCGCGCCGCCAATTTGGAAACCTGGGGTCGCTTAGAGAGGAGAGCCGGTCGATGTGGACGTTTGCATTCCTGGAACAAACCGCTCAGGACATTCGCTATGCCTTGCGCATGATGGCGGCAAACCCGCTTTTTACAGCCACCGCGGCGCTTTCGCTGGCCCTCGGAATCGGCGCGAACACGGCGATTTACAGCTTCCTCGACGCCATTCTGATGCGCTCGCTGCCGGTGGCGAATCCCCATCAACTGGCAATTCTGAAGTGGCACGCGGCGCGCAGCCCGGGCGTGATCAAAGGCGCGAACGGACGTATGTCCCGATACGGCAAAACCGGCCGGGAGAGTCCCAACTTCCCCTTTGCCGCGTACCAGGCGTTGCGCGACAACCCGGCGCTGTTTTCCACTATGATCGGTTACACCTACGTCCAGAACTTCAACGTCACGGTGGGGGACGCGGCGGATTCCATTCCCGGAGGATTCGTTTCCGGGAACTACTTCAGCGGTTTGGGCGTGCCGCCCGCCGCCGGCAGGCTATTGGTGGAAGACGACGATCGCCCCGGCGCTTCCCCAGCCGTGGTGCTGGCGTATGCCTACTGGCAGGGCCGTTTCAATGGCGACCCATCGGCGATGGGAAAATCGATTCGGATCAATGACGTGCCGTTTACGATTGCGGGGGTGGCCGGTCCCGGGTTTTCCGGAGTGGATCCTCAAAGCAATCCGTCGTTTTTCCTGCCCATCCACCAGCTTCCGCCGCTGTCCCCCCATCCCGGCGCCGAGGAGCGTTCGCGGTTTTTCGACAAGAATTTCTACTGGCTCGAGATGATGATCCGATTGCGGCCGGGCGTAACGCTGGAGCAGGCCCAGGCTGCCCTGAGCGCCCAATTCCACCGTTTCGCCGCCGGCACCGCGGCCACGCCCAAAGAGGCCGAGGTGCTGCCCGATCTGTCGCTGGAGCCGGGCGGCGCCGGGTTGGATTACTTGCGAAGGGAATACTCTAAGCCGCTGTACGTACTCATGACCATGGTCGGACTGATTCTCGCCATCGCCTGCGCGAATCTTGCCAATCTGCTGCTCGCGCGCGCCGCAACGCGGCGCCGGGAGATGGCCGTACGCTTGAGCCTGGGCGCGGGCCGGTGGAGGATTGTGCGGCAGTTGCTCACCGAGAGCGTGCTGCTTGCGGTGACCGGCGGCGCCATGGGATTGTTCGTGGCGTTTGCCGGTATTCGCATGATTACCTGGTTGATCGCCAACGGGCGTGAGAATTTTACGCTGCACGCCGCGCTGAATTGGCCGGTGCTGGGATTTACATTCGCGCTCTCGGTGGCATCCGGTCTGGTGTTCGGCCTGACACCGGCGCTGCAGTCGACGAAGGCCGATTTCACTCCGGCGTTGAAGGAAGGCCGCTCCCAGGGGTGGGGGCGCACTGGCCATGGATTCCGGCCGCGCCTCGGGCATGTGCTGATGGTCGGGCAGATCGCGCTGTCGCTGCTTCTGGTCATCGGCGCTGGACTGTTTATCCGAACGCTTTCCAATCTCCACTCCATCGACGTCGGATTCAACCGCGAGAATATCCTGCTGGTGAGCATCAACGGCCGGCAGGCGGGCTATCGCGATGCGGCCCTGGCGCGGTTCTACTCCGGCCTGCTCGACCGGTTTCGCGAGATACCGGGCGTGCGCTCGGCCACGGCGTCCAACGTCCCTCTGGTGGCGCAGTATGTCAACAATCCGGATGTGATCATCCCCGGCCGGCCGTCCCCGCAGCATTCCGGAACCGAGTGCCTGAAGGTCGATCCGGCTTTCCTCGAAACGATGGAGATCCCGGTAGTGCTGGGCCGCGGATTGCAAAGGGAAGATCTGGCCTCGCCGGCGGTGGCCGTAGTCAATCAGAAATTCGCCTCCGCCTTCTTCCCCGGTGAAAACCCGCTGGGCCGGCAGTTCGCGCTGGGCAGCGACCCCGGCGACCCCATGCTGGCGATTGTCGGCGTGTCCACGAATGCGCACTACAACTCCCTTCAGGAAAGCGGCGAGCCGGTGGTCTATATCCCATATACCCAGGGCGTCGCAGACCTTCGCGGCATGTTCTTCGAGCTGCGTACCGCGGGTGATCCCTTCGCGGCGGTTGGCGCGGTGCGCCGCATGGTTCAGGATGCCAGCCGTGCTGTCCCCATCACCGAAGTTACGACCCAGGCCCTGCGAATGGAGCAGACCATTTCACAGGAGCGCACCTTCGCGAACCTGGGGGCCTGTTTTGCCGTGCTGGCCCTGTCGATCGCGTGCGTCGGCCTCTACGGAACCATGGCATATGCCGTCGCGCGCCGGACCGGAGAGATCGGCATCCGCATGGCGCTCGGCGCGCAGCGGCGAAAGATTATCGCGATGGTCCTGCGCGAGGTCTTCGCGCTCACGGCGGCCGGCCTGCTCATCGGTTACGGCGCGGCTCACTTCATGACGTACCTTGTCGAATCGTTTCTCTACGGGATCAAGGCAAACGACCCGCCGGCGGTGTGGGCGGCCATCGGAATTCTGCTGGCGGCCGTGCTTGCGGCGGGCTACGCACCGGCTCGGCGAGCTTCCAGGATCGATCCCGCGGCCGCGTTGCGAAACGAATAGGCGGTAGGGCCAGCGGGCAGCCAATGCCTTCCAGTTCGGCATCTTCCTCCCCTTGACATTCTACCGGAAGGCGCGTACGCTCTACCTAGTATGTCTACTAAAGACGGCCGCATCGAGCTGCTCCAGGGGACGCTCGATCTGCTGATCCTGCGGACGCTCCTTCCCGGGCCGGCACACGGCCACGCCATCGTCAAAGCCATCGAGCGCAACTCCGAAGAGCTGCTGCTGGTCGAGCAGGGCTCCCTCTACCCGGCCCTGCACAGGCTGATCAAGCGCGGATGGATCGGCGTAACCGAAGGCACCTCGGAGAACAACCGCCGGGCGAAGTACTACCGCCTCACGGCGGCGGGCCGGAAGCAACTCACAGTGGAAACCACCCGGTGGGATAAACTCGCCCGCGCGATCGCCCGCATTCTGCGTCCCGCAAGCGAGGAAGGCCGGCCGTGAGCCATCCGCTCGATAATCTCAGTGACGATATCCGCGATCACATCGAACGCGAAACCCAGGAGAACATCGAACGCGGCATGCCGCCCGAAGAGGCCCTCGCGGCGGCGCTGCGCAAGTTCGGCAACGTCACTCGGGTAATGGAAGAAACGCGCGCGGTATGGATCTCGGTCTGGCTGGAGCAACTCCTACAAGACATCCGGTACGGTGTTCGTGGGCTGCGGCGCAATCCCGGCTTTGCCGCGGTGGTGGTGCTGACGCTCGCCCTGGCGATCGGCATGAATACGACGGTATTTAGCCTGGTCAATGCCATCCTGGTCCGTCCACTACCCTATCCCGATGCCGATCGCCTCGTCTGGCTGGGCAACTACAACCGCTTTTTCAAAGCCGAAATGGTGGGCTCACCGGACTACGTCGATTGGAAGGAGCAGGCGGCTTCCTTCGCGGGAATAGCCGCCTACGGAGCGCGTGGCTATACCCTCGCCACCACCGAAGGGGCCGGGCATCACGTACTCGCCGATGTGACCGCCGATTTCTGGGGTATATCCGGCGCTCGTCCGGCCCTCGGCCGTTTCTTCGGGCCGGAGGACCGCGATGGAATCGTTCTATCCGATGAGCTGTTCGAGCGCGAATTTCGTCGAGACGCGCATGTAGCAGGCCGGAGCGTGATTGTGGACGGCCGCGCCGTGACGGTTCTGGGCGTGCTTCCGAAAGGTTTTCGATTCGCCCTTCCGGCGAGCTTCCTCCTGCAAAGCGGCAGTGCCCGGGAGATCGAAGGCTACATTCCGAATCCGGCCGGGTGGGAGCATCCGCCGCGGAGCAGGCATGTCTCGACCCAGTTGGTAGTCGCCAAACTCAAGCCGGGCGTGTCCATCGAGCGCGCCCGTTCGGAACTCGCAGGCATTCAGGCCCGCATCGCCCGGGAGAATCCGAAGGCTGGTTATGATGTGCAGTCGCTGCGGGTTACGCCGCTTCAGGAAAAGCTGACAGCCGGCGCCCGGCCCGCGCTATTGGTTCTGCTCGCGGCCGTAAGCTTTGTGCTGCTGATCGCATGCGCCAACATCGCGAATCTGCTGCTGGCGCGCAGCGCCGCGCGGCAAAAGGAAATCGCCATTCGAACCGCGATTGGCGCGGGAAGGGCGCGCGTCATCCGTCAGTTTCTGGGTGAGAACCTGGCACTGGCTGTTCCCGGCGGCACCTTGGGCTTGCTGCTCGCACGTCTCGGGATGCCGGTGATCGTAAGGCTGGCGCCGCCGTCGCTGCCGAGGCTGGGCGAGACCACCATTGACAGCCGTGTGCTGCTCTTTTCCTTGGGCGCTACGCTGGCCATGGGATTCATCTTCGGCATCACCCCGGCGATCTTTCTGCGTCGCTCGAAACCCTATGAAGCCTTGAAACAGGGCGGCCACATGTCGTCGGCTGACTCGGCCGGCTTGCGGCTGCGCCGGCTGCTGGTGACCGCGGAACTGGCGCTGGCCCTCGTGTTGCTGACCGGCGCCGGGCTGATGGTCAAAAGTTTTTGGCGCATGAATGCGCGTCCACCCGGGTTCGATCCCGAACGCATCCTGGCCTTGCAGGTTCCCTTCTCCGGACCGCAGTACAACGCATTCGCACCGCAAAGGAGATTCGCGGAAGAGATGCTGGAACGGGTCGGGCAACTTCCCGGCGTCGAAGCTGCCAGCATACTTGCCCAGGGCGAATTGCGCGGTTCCGGGACCGCACCGCACGACCCAAACGTGACGCGCCTCAGTTCCGCTCAAGTGATGCGGCTCCCCCACGTGACGTTCAGTACAGTTGCATACGGATTCAACCGAGTGATGGGCCTGCGGGTTGTGCGCGGCCGCTGGCTGGCCGAAAACGAACCCGATCCGGCCATCGTCATAAACGTGAGCATGGCACACGAGCTCTTTGGCGAGGGCGAGGCGGTCGGCAAACAACTGGGGCTGGCGGACAACGTGGAAGATCCCGCCACGCCGGCGTCGATCGTCGGCGTTGTCAGTGACCTGAAGTATTCGCGCCTGGATGCGCCCGCGGAGCCCGAGGTCTACATTCCGTATCAACTCTCGACATCCCTGCTGGGCCTGACGGTAATGGTGCGAACCGCTACCGATGCCACAGCGATGGCGCCGGCCATTCGCAACGCGATTGCGAGCGTCGATCGAACTCAGCCAGTGGCGGCGGTAAAGACTCTGGAGCAAGCTCTGGCCGATTCCATCGCCCCGCGCCGTTTCAATCTCTACCTGCTAGGGGCCTTTGCCACCTCTGCGGTTCTGCTGGCGCTGATTGGAATCTATGGCGTGATTGCGTATGCCGTAGCGCAGCGGACACAGGAGATCGGAGTGCGCATGGCGCTGGGCGCGCAGCGCAGCCAGGTGGTGCGGCTGGTAGTGCGCGAAGGTATGCGGCTGGCGGCCGTAGGGATTATGGTGGGGCTGGCGGCGGCGTTCGCCTTGACGCGGCTCATGGCAAGTCTTCTGTACGACGTGAAACCAACCGACCCAGTGACCTACGCGGCAGTCGCCGCGGCCCTAGCAGCAACTGCATTGGCGGCCTGTTGCAGGCCGGCGCTGCAGGCCGCCTGGCTGGATCCAGCCCGCGCGCTGCGGCATGAGTGAGGCGATCAGCGCAGCGTGTCTGGATGTTTCATGGGCCGAAAAACGCCCCGTTGGTCCCCGGCGGGGATCCAAATCAGTTACAGCCGGTGAACCGCTGGCATGCCAGCGGACTACCGGTGCGAAAGAGGATTTAGCGTCAGTAAGCGGTGCCCCGAGTTGTTGTGAGATGGTGAATCGCAAACCGATTGAGATGTCAAACAGGACTCGAAATGTGCTTGCGGCGATCGGCCCTATTCCAGCCGCAGGGCGTCCGTGGGGCTCACGTTCGAGGCTCGCCACGCGGGGATGAAGGCGGCGGCAAGGGCTCCCGCGGCGAGGACCATGGCGGCTGCGGCGATGGTCGCCGGATCGGTGGCACTGATACCGAACAACTGCGATTGGACGAGCTTGCCGAGGGCGGCGACGCAAGACAGCGCGAGGGCCACGCCGGCGGCGATCATGGTGACGGCATCGCGCAGCACGAGGCTAAGGGTCGAGGCGCGCGTAGCGCCGAGCGCGAGGCGGATTCCGATTTCGCGGGTGCGGCGCGTCACGACGAACGACATCACACCATAAAGCCCGACCAACGAAAGCAGCAGCGCCAGGGCGCCGAAGCTGCCGGAGAGCGCCGCGAGCATGCGCTCGGTATTCAGGGAGCGGCTGACCTGGTCGTCGAGGGTGCGGAACCAGAGGATCGGCAGCCGCGGGTCGTCCTGCTGGACCAGGCGGCGGATGGAGGGAATAGCCTGTTGGGGAGCGCCGCGAACCCTGATATAGAAGGTAGCGCCGGTGTCGTCGTGTTCGAAGAGCGGGAAGAAGACCTGCTCGGAGCGATCACGGAGACCGCGATAGCTCATGTCGGCAACCACGCCGACGATGGGGCTATCGGGCTTGACGTCCGCGCTACCACCGCCCCGGGCGATGGGGACGCCGAGGGGATCGCGGCCGGCCAGATAGCGCTTGACGAAGGCCTGGTTGACGATGGCGCAACGGGGACCAATCTCGCCGGGGGGACGGGTGTCGCTCCGGTCGAAATCGCGGCCGGCGACGAGGCGAACGCCAACAGTGGAGAAGAAACCGGGGCTGACCGAGTTGAAGTTAATGAAGCCATCGGTCACGATGCGGCGATCGGTCTGCATGGTCACCTTGTTGCTCCAGTGGCCGCCGGTGAGGACGGCAAATCGGGCAGTGGCGGAGGAACGGGTGGCGGGTAAGGCACGGACCTGCTCGTCGAGTCTGCGGACCAGGCGCGAGGCGTCGACGCGGGAATAGCCATTCTCCAGCGGAGCGATGGCGAAGGCGAGGAGGTTGGACGTATTGAATCCGGGCCCTTTGGCCACCAGGCCGGTGAGCGTGCGCAGGAAGAGGGCGGCGCCGATGAGGAGGATCAACGAGAAGGCAACCTGGAGGGTGACGATCGCCTTGCGCAGGCGGGCGCCCCCGGAGCTGGTGCCGCCGCGTTCGCGCAGGGAGTTGACCAGGTTGTCGCGGCCGGCGTGCAAGGCGGGGGCGATGCCGCTGAGCAGGCCGGCGGCGAAACTGACGAGGAACGCAAACCCGAGAAGGTCGAGGCTGAGGCTCGGACGGAGCGCGTTGGCGGCCAGGTCGTGGGGCAGGAATGCGATGAGGGCGCGCATGGCGGCCGGGGCCAGCGCGATGCCGAGGATGCCGCCGGCGAAGGCGAGGAGCAGGCTGTCGGCGAGGAGCTGGCGGCCGATTCGTCCGCGTGAGGCACCGAGCGCGAGGCGGGTACCGAGTTCGCGGCCGCGGGCCGAGCCGCGTGCCAGGAACAGCCCGGCGACGTTCAAACAGGCCAGGCCGAGCAGAACGCCGGTTGCCGCGAAGAGAACCCAAAGCGGCTGGGAAAGGCTGCGGCGAAACGGCGAGTGGCCCTGGGGAGCGGGAGTGAGGATGAGGGTCGACGCGAGGTAGAGGCGGCGCCTCTCGGCGCTGATGCCCGGAAAACCGGGACGGCGGGTGCTGTCCTCGAGCCAGGGCCGAAACCAGGGAAGGAGGCCGGTCTGCGCCTGTGCGGCGGAGACACCAGGCCGGAGGCGGGCGAGGATCTGTAGCCAACGCTCGGGGCCGTTGAAGAGATCTTCACTGGTGCTGAGGTTCGAGTCGGCGTACATGGACGTGGGCATCCAAAACGCAGGCACGGCGCCGACGTCGACGCCGCGGAAACCGGCGGCGGCCACGCCCACCACGGTCATGGGGTGATTGCCAATCAGGACCTTGCGGCCGACGACATCGGCAGCGCCGCCGAACTGCGACTGCCAAAAGTCATATGAGAGCACCACAACCGGACCGGTGCCGGGTGCGGAATCGTCTTCAGGTTCGATGACGCGGCCGAGGGCGGGGCCGACGCCGAGCACGGGGAAGTAGCTGCCGGAGACAATCTCGGCGGCGACGGGCCTGGGATCGCCTCCGGCTGTGAGGTTGACCTGGATTTCAGCGCGACAGAGGACGCCGTCGAGGAAGCGGGTCTGCTGCTGGAGCTCGCGGCAGATGGCGTGAGGCATCTGGTTAGAGGAGCCGATGGCGCCGGTAATGAGGTCGTCGGCGTTCCAATCCACGAGAACCAGCCGCCCGGGCTCGCGGACGGGTAGCGCGTGCAGGATCACCTGATCGACCAGGGAATAGATCGCGGTGGTGGCGCCGATGCCGAGGGCGAGCGAGAGCAGCGTCGTGGCGGTGAAACCGGGGCTACGAAGGAACGATCGAGCGGAGAAACGGAGATCGTAGAGGAAATCGCGGAGCCAGCGGGTGAGCCAGACATCGCGGACTTCCTCGCGGACTTGGGCGAGGCCGAGTTCGACGGCGACGCGGCGGCGGGCCTCGGGCTCAGGGATGCCGGCGGCGGTGAGGTCGGCAACGCGGCGGTCGTAGTGATATTGGAGCTCGCGATCGAGGCCGCGCTCGCGCGAGGCGCGGCGGAACCAGTTAACGAGCTGGATCATCGGCTGCCCTCCTCAAAGATCAGGTTGACGGCGCCGGACAAGCGCGCCCAGCTATCCTTCTCGACGACAAGCTGGCGGCGTCCGGCGGGCGTAAGGGAGTAGAACTTGGCCTCGCGGCCGGTTTCTGACGGTTTCCACCCGGCACGCAGCCAGCGCTTCTGCTGCAGGCGGTGGAGGGCTGGATAGAGCGAGCCCTGGTTGACATGGACGACGGACCGGGAGATCTGATCGAGGCGCTGCGCGATGCCGTAGCCGTGGGCGGGCTCGAGCGAGAGGATCTGGAGGATCAGCATGTCGAGCGTGCCTTGCGGGAGGGGGAAACGCGGAGACGGCATCGATACCTCAACCTTCTACCATTGAGCATACATCCCGGATAGGTCGAAGGTCAAGGTATCGGAGCAGCCGAGAAATCAACCTAGCTTCTCTTGGACGCTGCGGACTTTATCTTCCATGTGCTGGTCGCGGTCGGTGCGGGTGCCGAAGCGCAGGGTGGAGGTGATGCGGGGCACTCCCATGGCGTGGACGACTTCGTGACAGCGCTTGATAGCGGCGAAGACGTCGTCCCATTCGCCTTCGATATTGGTGCCGTAAGCGTGGAGTTTGGTTTTCAAGCCGGCCTCGGCGAGGACGCGCTCGCAGGCGGCTACCTCTCTGGAAACCGAGACGCCGACGCCGATGGGGACCACGCACAGATCCGCGATGACCTTCATGGGCCCAGTCTAGCGCGGGTCAGGGGCAGCGGGCCACGATGAGGGTAATGTCGTCGTGCTGCTCGCCGGTGCTGAACTGGCGGACCTCATCGACGATCGACGCGGCCAGGAGATCGGAAGGCATGTCGCGGCGGCGCTCGAGGGCCCGCGCGAGGAGCGCCTCTCCGAACTCTTCCCCTTTGGCATTGAGAGCTTCGGTGATGCCGTCGGTGTAGAGCGCCAGCATATCGCCGCGATGGAGACGGCATTCGCCGATGGCACAGTCCCATTCCTCGAAGAGTCCCAGCACGGTGCAGGTGGAGGCCAGGCGCTCCACCTTGCCGCCGCGCCGCAGCAGGAGACCGCAGAGATGTCCGCAATTCACGTAGCGCAGGCGGCGTACACGGTCCTGATACTCGGCGTAGAACAAGGTGGCATAAGCGCTGGGGACGGTGTTCTCATAGAAGAGCTGGTTGACCGACCGCAGGAAGCTCTGGGGCTGATCCCAGGCCAGCGCGCACTGGCTGCGCAGGTTGGCCTGGAGGTTGGCCATCAGAAGCGCAGCCGCCATGCCTTTGCCCGCGATATCGCCGATCACCAGGCCCAGGCGTTCGCGGCCCAGATCGAGGAAGTCGTAATAATCGCCACCGACCTGGCGCGCCTGAATGCAGATGCCGGCGTATTCGAGGGTCTTCAGGGCCGGGCGCATCTGCGGAAAGAGACGGGCCTGCACCTGCTTGGCGATTTCCACTTCCTGCGCGGCGCGCCGTTCGGTTTCAGCCCTGGCAGCCGCCACGCGGCGCTGTTCTTCCAGTTGACGGGTGAAAACGTCGATGCCCATCAGGGCGAACGAGTTTCCATCCAAGTCCTTGAAACGCGTGAACACTCCGCCCCAGGCGGGCGCTTCGCCCGGCGCACCAATCTTGACGCGCCACAATCGCGGCACGCGGGAGAACTGGACGCCGCGGGCGCGCCACTGGTGATATGTGGCGAGCACGTCTTCGGCCATGAAGACGATTTGGGTGGCGCGGCCGATCAGTTTGTGCTCGCGGGAGTCGGGCTTGGGGGCCACCAGCGCGAGCACGGCGCTGCCGTCGGGAGGAGAGACGGCCACCCAGCGCTCGCCGGACTGCATCCTGGCATCAAAGGCCACGTCGAAGCCGAGCTGATCGACGTAGAAGCGGAGGCTGCGCTCCTGATCGCGCACGAAGATGTTGACCGCGTGGAGACGAATGTACGGAGCGGGAGGGCGGTCCATTGGTGTGATTATAACGGTGCGCCCCTGGTAAGATGTAGGCACGAATGCAGGGTAGAGCTACAAGGATATTTTGGACGGGCATCGCACTGGCGGTCTGCGGCGCGGCGGCGGATGGCCAGCAGCAGCAGCCTACGCTGGCCGAGCGCGCGGTACAGATGGCGCTCACCGGGCGCTGCAATGAAGCGATGCCGCTGCTGAAGCAGGCGGCCAAGGAGTCCACGGATAAAGATACGCGGCGTTTGACCGGCAAATTCGGCGTGCGCTGCTCCATGCTGCTGGACCGGCAGGGCGAAGCCACCACCTTTCTCTCGCACTTGCAGCAGGAGTTTCCCAATGATCCCGATATTCTATTTCTGGCAGTCCACATGTATTCGGACCTGGCTTACCGCAATTCGGAACAATTGATGAAGGTGGCGCCGGATTCGGCCGAGGTTTTGAGGCTGAACGCCGAGAACTTCGAGAAGACCGGCGATGCGAAAAAGGCGATCGGGGAATATCGCGTTCTGCTGCAGAAGGCGCCCGGAACGCCGGGGATTCACTATCGCATCGGCGGCCTGCTCCTGGATCATGCGGGCGAAGCCGGCAGCGAGGGTGACGCGCGCAAAGAGTTCGAAGAGGAGCTGAAGATCGATCCGACAAACGCCGGCGCGGAGTATTATCTGGGCGAGATGGCGCGCCGGGCGGAGAACCTGCCGGAAGCGGTGGAACATTTTTCGCGCGCGACGAAGCTGGCGCCGGCCTTTGCGGAGGCGCAGTTCGGCGAAGGGCGGGCGCTGCTGGATTCCGGCAAGACGGCGGAATCGGTGGCGCCGCTGGAAGCCGCCACGCGCCTGGCGCCGGATAATCCGACCATGCATTTCGCGCTGGCAACCGCGTATCAGCGCATGGGACGCAAAGAGGATGCCGCGCGCGAATTCGGGCTGCAGAAGAGCACCTCAGACAAGATCAACGCGAACACCAAGGCGCTGCACAAGAACATCTCGGGCGCGGACGACAGTCATAAATAGATGACGGGCCGGGTGTGGTTGGCGGCTTTGTGCGGGGTCGGCTGCGTAGTCTGGGTGGCGGCGCCGGGGTCCACCGCGCAAAAGCGCCCGCACTTCACCGACATTGCGCCGCGGTCGAAGTTCGCATACGTCACACATAACGACTTATCGCCGCGCAAATACTTTCCGCAGCCGCTGTGCGGCGGGGTGGCGGTATTCGACTTCGACAACGACGGCAAGCTGGATATCTTCTTCACCAACGGAGCGAAGCTGCCGGATCTGAAGAAGAGCGGCCCGCAGTTCTATAACTGCCTGCTGCGCAATAAAGGAGACGGCACCTTCGAGGATGTGACGCGAAAGGCGGGCCTGGCGGGCGAGAATCTGGATTATAACTTCGGGGTCGCGGCAGGGGACTACGACGACGACGGATACGAAGACCTGTTCGTGTGCAGCGCGGGGCGAAATGCGCTGTACCACAACAATGGGAATGGCACGTTCACGGATGTGACACGGGAATCGGGGATCACGAAGCCGGCGGGCACCATCAGCGTGGGAGCGGCGTGGTTCGATTACGACCGGGACGGGCGGCCGGACCTGATCGTAGCCAACTACACGGTGTGGAATCCGCGGACCGATCACCGGTGCACCGCGGAGGGCGTGGATTACTACTGCGATCCACGGCTCTACTCGCCCAGCGTGCCGCCGCGGCTTTACCACAACCTGGGGCACGGCAAGTTCGAGGATGTCACGGAGAAATCCGGGATGGGGCGCGCGCCGGGAAAAGGGATGGGGATCTCGATCGCGGATTTCAACGGCGACGGGTGGCTGGATGTTTTCATCGCCAACGACACGGAAGCCAATTCGCTGTTCATCAACAACCACGACGGCACGTTCGCAGACCAGGCGTTGCAATGGGGCGTGGCCTACGACGAGGGCGCCAAAGCCGTTTCATCGATGGGCAGCGATGCGCAGGACTACGATAACGACGGCCGCGTGGATATTGTTTACAACAACCTGATGGGGCAGGTCTGGGGACTGTTCCGGAACCGCGGCGATGCCTTCCAATACGTCTCGCTCGAAACCAGGCTGCGGCAGCTCAGCGCGCCGCTTTCGGGATGGGGCATGGGATTCATCGATTACGACAACGACGGATGGAAGGATTTGTACTCCGCCAACGGAGACATCGAGAATATCGACCCGGCGGGGCGGCAGCACGACACCATGTTTCAGAACGTGGGCGGGAAGCGGTTCGAGGATGTGTCGGCGGAGATGGGGAAGGATTTCCTGCGCACGGGATATCAACGCGGGTCGGCGTTTGGGGATCTGAACAACGACGGCTTCCCGGATGTGGTGGTGACGTCGCTCAACGAGGCGCCGCGCATTCTGTTGAATTCAGCGGATAACGGGAATCACTGGCTGGTGCTGGAGCTGACGGGACGGTCGAGCGGACGGGATGCCGTGGGAGCCACGGTGAAGGTTACGACGGCGGCGGGACGGGTGCTGTACGGCCGGGTGACGATCAGTGTGGGGCTGATGTCATCCAGCGACAAGCGGGTGCATTTCGGGCTGGGGCCGGAAACTAAGATCAGCTCGATTGAGATCCGCTGGCCGCGCGGGGGGGGGCAGCGGCTGACGGATGTAAAGGCGGATCAGTTTTTGAAGGTCGAGGAGCGGGAGTAAGGCGGCTCACCAGTCGGCGTAAGGGGTGCCGTCCAGACCGGTTTTATCCGATCCGCTTTTCACGTCGAAAATGCCCGGTTCGGTCTGGTCGACGCTTTGCAGGGCGTCTTCCATGATGGTGTGCCAGGACTGATTGTTTCCCGTCATGGGGTCGATGGGGATGTCGCGCAGATAGCCGGCGGCCACCAGATCCTGGAGGGATTGCGGAGCTTTCTTCTTGTCGTAGGTGTACTCGTCGATGACCTGCCGCAGGGTGAACAGGTTGTTGTGGAGCACGGTTTCCTTCGCCCGGACGATGGCTTTTTGATATTGCGGAATGGCGATGGAAATCAGGATGACGATGATCGCCATGACGATCATCAACTCCACCATGGTGAAGCCGCGCCGGCGCAGATTTGTGTTTTTACCAGTCCGAGTAATTGGTTCCATCAGGCGCCTTTTCGGTGGTCTTGGTGTAGACATCGAAGACATTCTGCCCGCCCCAACTGTTGGAGGTAGGATCGTCGCGGGTGCTGCGCATGCCCCAGTCGGTGGAGTTGGTGAAGGGGTCCTTGGGAATGCGTCTCAGAAAGCGGATCTTCTTGTCCACCTGGCCTTGTAATTTCACGCCCTCCACGAGGACTTCCAGTTTTTCCGGGTAGTTATCGGAATCCAGCTTCTGCTGTCCGAGATATCCGGCATCGGCGTAGTCTTTGTATTTGTCGATGGCGGTGCGGATTTCCCGCTCGGCGATGCGCAATTCCCTTTCGCGCTCGGTCCGGACGCGGGAGCGCGCCAGCGGCACCGCCATGGTGGTCAGGATGAGCATGATGGTAAAAGCCACGATGAGCTCTACCAGCGTCAATCCTCTCTGATTCCTGCGTCGCACGGAGGTCCTCACATCACATTGACGGTCAGCAGCGGGGAAGAATTGGAGACCGGCTGCCCTTGCGAGTTGCTGGGGCTGAAGGCCGGCGCGGTCACGGCGCTACTGCCCCGCCCCAGGGTGGTGAACGACAGGGTAACCAGCATGCCGGAACCGGTAACGCCGCCGGTGCCGGGCAAGCGATTCAGGGTGATGTCAGCCTCGCCGGTGTCGTTGAGGATGTTCTTGGTGAAAGTCACCTGCTGGCCGTCGCTCGACAGTAAGTTGCCTTGGGTCACATCGTTCAACTTAAGCGCCTTGGGGTCGTACTTGATCTGCAAAGGCGCGGAGAACAGGTCGGTGGCGTTGGCGATCACCAGGCTTACATTAAACGATCCGCCGAGAGTGGTCTGGATCTGGCCAGGCACAAAAGAGACCTGGGCGGTGGTCTGGGGCGCGGCGGCGGGAGCGGGCGGCGGCGGCGCAGGGGACGGAGGCGCGGTGGCCTGCGGCGGGGGCGCGGCGGCCGGCTGCTCGGCGGGAGGATTAGCGGCGGCCGGGGGCGTGACCAATGGGTTGGACGGCGTTCCGGGAGGCGCGGGCGCGGCGCCCTTGGGCGCCTGATCGGGGCCGGGGGGCTGCGGCTTGTAATTCAGTTTCACGACTGTGGCGTTGCCGACCGCCACGCTACGCAGCTCTTCATCGCTGTAGTCGGGCCGGCGCACGATGTGCGGGATCAGGGCGATCAACAGCTCCTGCGAGGTTTTGTTTACAGTCTTGCTGCTGAACAGCCATTTGATGACCGGAATGCTGGAGAGCCCCGGAATACCGGAGAGGGTAGTGCTGTCCTGAGACTGCCGCAAGCCACCCAACAGGTTCACCTCGCCGTCTTTCATGCGAATGTCGTGAATCACTTTTTCCTGGGAAATGATGGGCTGTTGGATGCCGCCCAAATTCACGTTGCCGACGACACTTGAGATCTCGACCTCCACGTGCATGGATATTTCGCCGTTGTCGTGGACCTTGGGGGTCAGATCGACGTTGACACCGACGTCGATGAATGTGAATTGCGTATTCACCAGCGGGTTGATGCCCACGCCGCCGATGCCCGGCTGAAAGCTTCCCGAAGCGATGGGCTCTTTTTGGCCCACTTTCAGGGTTGCCTTCTGATTGTCCACCGAGCGTATCTCCGGGGACTGCAGAACACGCGTGGCGCTATCGCTCAACACGGCCTGCAACATCCCGGAGGGCAGGACTGTCGAGAAGTCCGCCGTGTTGATCTTGCCGATGTAGGAGAGGGGGATGGAAGAGGTAGTCGAGGTACCGGCTCCCGTGGTGGCAGGCGTGGTGTTTACGGTTCCGTTGTTCGTGGGAGTGGAAGTGGACGTTGTGCTGGTGGAGGTACTCGGCGTGCTGATGCTGGATCGCGGGGTGAAATTGACGGGGACGCTCAAAGTATTCAGCGCCGCCCCCAAGGTGCGGGTCATGTCGCTGGAAGTCTGGAGCACCAGCACATCCACTACCACCTCGGACTTAGGCTTGTCGAGGTCGTGGATAATTTTCTCCGCCAGCGCAATGCGATCCGCCTCGCCGCGGGCAATGATGGCATTCTGCGCGTTGTAGACGAACAGGCGCTGAATGTCGGCCACGGAGCGCACGGCGGTCACGATCTCCTGCAATTCCTGGGGAGTGGTGACATTGGTCAGGTAGAAGACTTTCATCACCTGCTCTTCGTAGTCGCGGCGCTTGGTAGTGGTGTCTTGCGTGACGAAGATGGTGTTGGCCGAAAGCGGCTTCCAGAAAGCCTTGGTCACCACGGACAGGTAATTCAGCGCTTCGTCCAGAGTGGCCCCGGTGAGGTCGATGGTCTGTTTCTCCGTGCTCTTGAACTCCGGGTCGAAGAGGACGTTGATGCCTGCCAGTTTGCCCACGGTTTCAAACAGGACCTTGGCCGGCTGATTGTTCATCTTGAGGTTGATGGGCTGCTGGTTGAGCGGGCGGAGTTCCGGCACCGGCAGCATATTGCCGAGCTTCTCTTCTGAATTACGCCTGGCCAGTTGGGAGGGTGTCAGCGAGCGGGTATCGGAGTCCGCGCCCTTCTTGCTTTCGCGCTCCATCATGGCATGCGTGGTCTTGATTTCCTGCTCGGCCACGCTCGAGGAAGGGTCGATGCCGTAGGCCTTCTCGAATTGCAGCAGGGCCGGGGCGAGTTGTCCGTCCTTGCGCAACTTCAAACCCTGGGCGACGTGGAATTCGCTAGCCTGGAAGCGCGTGTGATGTATCTGAAGCTGATAGCCGGGGTCGGCGGGGTCTTCAGCCAGGGCTTTTTCGTAGAAATCCAGCGCGGAATCCCATTCCTTGCGGGCCTCGGCGGCTTTGCCCTGAGCGCTGAACCTGTCGCCCTTCCGGGTGCGCGCCGAAGCCGGAACGGCGAAGCATCCCGCGAGCACCAGCAGAACGGTCAAGCACTTGAAAATAAAGCAGTTTCTATGGTTTCCAGGCATGCAGACGGGCATATGGTAATATAAAGTGCAACCGGGTGCTCCACGCTACTTCATCAAGATGACGCTGCGGGGCTTCCTAGCGTTGAGAGCAAAACTTGGCTGTAAAAGAAGCGGAATTCAAAATCCTCAGCGACAACCGCCAGGCGAGCCACAACTACTTCCTCATGGAGCGCTTCGAAGCGGGCCTGGTGCTTACGGGCACGGAAGTGAAGGCCGCGCGCGCCGGCAAGATCCAGCTCAAAGAATCGTATGCCACGGTGGAAAAGAACGAAGCCTGGCTGGTAAATGCGCACATCAGCCAGTACGCCTACGGGAATCGCGAGAATCATCCGCCGGTGCACAATCGGAAGCTGCTGCTGCACCGGAAGGAAATCGACAAACTGCTGGGGAAGATCCGCGAACGGGGCCTGTCGCTGATTCCGACCAAGGTATACCTGAAGCAGGGCAGGATCAAGTGTGAGATCGCCGTAGCCCGCGGCAAGAAACTGCACGACAAGCGCGAGACGGAGCGCGCCCGCACGGCGGAATCCGAAGCACGGGCCGCGGTGCGCGCAAGCAAAGCCAAACAATATGGAGATGGGTAAACGATCATGGAAGTGAGCCTGCAACGCACGCCGATTGAGAAGGTAGAGACCGAAGCCCTGATAGTGATTGTGTTTCAGGACCGCCGGGAAGATCGTCTGGGCCTGGGTGAGCTGTACGATTCGGGCGAAATCGCCGGCAAGGCGCTCGAGATGACGCTGCTGCACCACGTGCCGGGCGTGCGCGCCAAGCGCGTGCTGGCGGTGGGCGCAGGAAAGCCGGACAAGTTTGGCACGGCGGAGCTGCGCCGGGCGGTGGGGGCCGCGGTACGGCACCTGAAATCGAAATCCATCGCCGGAGCGGCGCTGTTCCTGGATGCTCCGCACGCGGAGTCGGAGTATGCCGCGGCCGCGGTGGAAGGCGCCATTTTAGGCGGATTCGAGCCGGATCAATACAAGACGGATAAGAAGGAAGCGAAAACATTCGGGAAGTTCGCGGTGGTGGTGGCGGGCGGTGGTCCGCATCTGGACGCGGCCGTGGAACGCGGGCGCATCATGGCGGAAGCGCAGAATTTCACGCGGGAGCTGGTGAACGAGCCGGCCAATAAGATGACGCCGCTGGTGCTCGCCGAGCATGCCCGCCGCACGGCCCATGAGTACGGCCTGGAATACGAGGCGCTGGATCGCGACCGGATGGCGCAGCTCGGCATGGGGAGCCTGTTGGGTGTGGCTATCGGCAGCGCCGAACCACCGGTGCTGATCGTGCTGCGATACCGGCCGGCCGCGGCTGTGGCCGGGTCGGCGCATTTGGGGCTGGTTGGGAAGGGCGTGACGTTCGATACCGGCGGTATCTCTATTAAGCCGGCGGACGGCATGGAGAAGATGAAGTATGACATGGCGGGCGGCGCGGCCATGATCGGGGCCATGCGGGCCATCGCGCAGCTCAAGCCGGCTATTCCAGTGACGGCCCTGGTGCCCGCAGTCGAGAACATGCCGGGCAGCCGGGCGCAACGGCCGGGTGATATCGTCACGGCGCTTTCGGGGAAAACCATCGAAGTGATCAACACGGACGCGGAAGGCCGGCTGATTCTGGCGGACGCGCTCACGTATGCGCAGAGACTGGGCTGCACGCATCTGGTGGATGCCGCGACTTTGACAGGGGCGGTGGTGGTGGCGCTGGGGCATATCAACGTGGGCTTGTTCGCCAATGACGATGCGCTGCGGGAGCGCGTCATGCTGGCGGCGCGCGCGGAAGGCGAGAAGATGTGGCACATGCCGCTCGAGGATGATTACAAGGATCAGTATTTGAAGAGCGCGTTCGCGGATCTACCCAACGTGGGCGGGCGTTATGGCGGCGCGGTGACCGCGGC
>Ga0070731_10000342_pt1 | contig 69044 bp, 57 predicted proteins | sample Coa_R1_2_FD_66448 | JGI IMG/M metagenome (GOLD analysis project Ga0070731, IMG submission 66448) | Surface soil microbial communities from Centralia Pennsylvania, which are recovering from an underground coalmine fire - Coalmine... | ecosystem: Environmental > Terrestrial > Soil > Unclassified ... | reverse complement strand
ATGCGCCCTCAGCCCGCGCAGCCCTGATCGAAGGGTACGGGCTTCAGCCCGTACATACTCATCGCCAACACAGAGGGGCTTCAGGCCGCCCCTGAGGGATTCTGAAGCCGCACTACGCCGCTGTCACTTTCGTTCCCTGGTAGGCCGTTTGCGGAACCGCGAAGCTGCCTCCGTGCACTGCAACCATGCCCTGCGACGCAATCTGCAACTGCGAGCGATGTACTTGGCTGATCAACGACAACGGACGGCTGCGCACTTCGTCGTACACGCGGCCCACATACTCGCCAAGTAGGCCGACCGTGAGCAGAAGCAATCCACCCACAAAGAATACCGAGGCCGCCACGCCTAGCGCTGCCTTGGCGACCGTGTTATCGGGCACGAATGCCAGCAGAGCCAGGATCACCGCCGCTGCGCTCGAAAATCCGGTGAGACCGAAGCTGAGCCTCAGCGGTTTGTAGCTGAAGCCGGTAATGGCGTCCATCGCGTACTTGATGCGGCTGATGAACGATAGCTTGCCGTCGCCGCCGGCTCTGTCCTGCCGGTCATAGTAGACAATCGCATTGCGATAACCCACCCAGGCGCGCATGCCCGGCAGGTAGCGGTTGCGTTCTCTCATCGCGATAATGGCATCCACGGCTTTGCGATCCATCAGGCTGAAGATGCCGGCATTCAGCGGAATTGGATAATCGGACAGCGTCCCGAGCACGCGATAGAAGAGCGGGAACAGCCATGCGAGAAGCTTGCGGCTCTCCTGACGGCTGCGCCGCACGCCGACCACCACTTCTGCGCCATCGCGCCACGCATCGATCAATTGAGGCAGCACTTCAGGGGGATCTTGAAAATCGCCGTCCATCAGGATCACTGCGTCGCCGCTCGCGGTATGCAACCCGGCAGAAACAGCTCCCATGTGACCCCAGTTGCGCGATAATTCCACGACCACCACGTGCGGGTCGATCGCCTGTAGCCCCTTGAGCAACTCCAGAGATGAGTCCTTGGAACCGTCGTTTACGTAGACAACTTCCCAATGTTCTGCAGTCGTGTTGAGTGCGTTGGCGAGTGCCTCATGAAATCGGACGACAAGTTCCTCTTCGTTGTATATAGGTACGACTACAGAGACCATGGTGAACTCCTGGGGGACCGTATTTCGAATCGAGCATAACTTGCCTGCCTTACTATTCATCTGATGCATTCTGCCGCCCCGCCGTACCCTCCGGAAGAGCGAAAACGACTGTATTATTCTGATTCGGCCTGAAATACCCTCACTCTCCATCTCACTTCAGACGGCGTGAGCACCACAATGAAGCGGGAGCGCGCCGTCTGGGTCGTCTCCACTTTGTTCTGAAGCGTGGCATGTACCTCGTACTCAACGGTATCGGTCAGCTCAATCGAGAGGCCGTCCGGGGAATAAAACTCGATCTGGATATCGTGGCTGCGATCCTGATAGCCCGTATGAATGCCCTGCGCAACCTGGCCGGCGATGGTCGCCACGAGCCTGTCCTTGGCAACGCCCACAAAATCCGCGTCCAACAGACCCGGCCGATTCTGCTCGAGCGCCGCATTCAGCGTCTGCCACGATTCAAGATAGTCACGAATGACCGACGCCCTGGTTTCCCTGTCTAGTGCGCGGGGCCCATCCAGATGCGACGGTTCGACATTCACCGTCGCCTGGGCACCCGCAAAACGCGAAGCCGCGACAATCAACGCACAAAGCAGCACCCGCTTCGTCATCGTCACTTCTCCCAGTGAATCTGATTGCCCAGCACCACGCCGCTCGCAATTGAGATCGTCGCGCCGGGGTGATCCGGAAGATCCACCTTTGCAATGCCGCGCTTGATCGGCACATCCACCGTCGATTGCGAATTGCCGTAAGATTCCGTGAAAGTCACAATCGTTCCATCTGTCACAGCATTGCCGCTGCAATCACGCACCGGGTCGGTCTCTAACTCAACCTCGCGCCCCACCTGCTTCGCGTTCATCTTCAAGCCGCAGGGATCTCCGGGTACCTGCTCCACAATGCGCGAGGTGGAAACACCGCCGGTTTGCGCCACGAATTTGTCCGCTCCCTGGTGAGGGCCTGAGTCCAGCGCCACCCACGCCGCGCCATCCCGCGTGTTCACGGTGCGCTCCTGGCGTTGACCCGATGGATTCGATAGCTCGAACGAAACCGGCTTCGGAGCCGTAATCAGGTTGTGATACGCATCGAAAACGTACACCGCCCCCGTAATCGCATTCTGCAGCTTGACAGGCAGCCTCGACGGGCGCGCCAGAAAACTGAGATTTGCCGGCTGATCTGCCGGCGCAACATCGAGCGATCCCTTCTCCTGCGAATTGGGCGTCTCGAGAACGACAAGGTAGTGCCCCGCGCTCGCCAGCGTTCCCGAGGCAAAATCGGTGCTCCCGCCCAGTTGCACCTCGCGCTTGATCACCTGTCCCATCCCGATGACGTAAAGCGATCCGCTTCCGCCGCTGCCGGGAATTCCAATCGAGAATTCGCTTCCCGCCTTCACGGTGCCTGGAACACGAAGCGCGCTTTCCTGCGCATCTCCGTGGGAAGCTGCCGCAAAAAGCAATGCGCATAGCGTCGGGGCCCACCACCGTTTCACAGTTCGCCTCCAAACTTGTAAGAGGCCACCACGGCGCGTTCGCTGCTGATTTTTCGCGCCAGGTCTTCAGGAATATGAATATTGAACGCCACCGGCGTCTGCGGCAGCAGCGCGCGGTCCACGTATTCATCGGCCACCCAGACCACCTGGCCCGTCTTGTCATAGAAAGTGCCCAGCACATGGGCCACATTCACCGTTTCGCCGCTCTCATTGATCAACTGACCCGCCAGCGATGCGTCGGGAGCAGGACTCAGATGCTGGCCGTCTATATCAATCACCGGATCCGCTGAGGCCGCAATCAGGCTTGACGACGGCGTCATGCGCACGCTGCCAACCTGGGAAATGTCCGCTCCCGGAAAGGTGATCAGGAATGGCGTCACCTGCTTCGGCAGCAGGATGTGCGAAATCTTGTCGAAGCTTCCCTCCGTCGCAATCGGACTCTGGTTCTTTCCAAGCAGCGTCGCCTTCACCGTGACGTACGCCGGCACCACATCTTCATTCAGCAACTCACCGACAATCACCAGCCCCTCGGCTCTCTGCACGGGGTGCATGTCGACAATCCGCACGTGCGGGGCTTCCACGTCCTGCACGCCCCAATCATCCCCCGCCCCGCGATAAATGACATCCCATCGCAGGTAGTTCACTGGAATCACCTGTGGCGGCAGATCCGGCCTCTTCTCGATCGGCCAGTTAACCTGCCAATCGCTGCCGTTCTTCACCAGCGACAGGTCGCGTGTCGTCGTCGCGATTCCGACCACCGTGGACCAATGCAGCTTCAGTTGCACATCAGCCTGGTCTGAACTGGCATGCAACGGCGCAACATCAAAGCTCTGCAGCTTCGAGTAGGTCAGCAGATTCGGATAGTAGCCCATCACGTCTTGCGTAAACTGCTGTTGTGTGAACTGCGCCTTGTTGGCAAGGCTGTCATATGCCCGGCCCCATGCGCCTGTGCGAAGATCGTCGCCCAGGTTCCGCGCCGCTTCTTCAGGCGTCGACGAGGAGCGCATCAACCGTTCCCCGCCGGCATACGCGGCCGCGGTCTGGACCGGCCAGATCGTCCCAATCACCACCAGAACGACAGTCGCGCCAAGCAATACAAATGCGAGAAAGATCCCTTTGATCACGACGCCATCCTCCTGTGCACAAAGCTGGTATCCGGCACGGCTTCCTCTTCAACCAGCTCCCGCTGCCGCCGCTTCTCCGGAATCAGCACGAGGAGGATCGCCACGATGCTGCTCCCGAACGGAAGAATTCCCCACATCAGCCCTTGCCACGCCGGAGGCATTTGCGCGGCGTTCATCGGCACCGCCGGCGGAACTCCATCCTTGCTCCAGATCGCGATCGTGTTTTCATCCAGGCTGTCGACTTTCCGCCAACCCGCGAAGTACAGCAGTGGATCGTAGTACGGATCTCGCACCAGTACCCATTTCAATCCGTATTTGTCCGCATGCATGAGCATCGCTCTCAAGGCATCCATGCCGGCGACGCCGAAGCCTTTCGAGTTCGTCAGCTGCGCCGCTCCATATTTGGTCAGCTCCGGCAGCATGCGGCCCGAGTTCCAATCTCCATCCACCGTGCTCGCATCCGTCAGCATCGCCAGTCTCGCCAGCTTGTTGCCGAAGCCGAGCGTGACGTACCGGTACTGATCATGCCCGTCGCGATTCAGCCACGCGGCAACCGAATCCACCTTCAGGTCTTCCGCATCCGCGGGATGATAGGTCGACCAGCCCACTGCAAATCCGCAACTCAATGTCGCAAGAACAGCGACGCAGGCCACAGCGACCAGCCGGGAGCGTGCAATCAATTCTGCAGCCAGCAGCCCGACGAATGGCAGCGCGAGCAGGGTCGCCCAATAACTGAAGCGCTCCATCGTCAGCACCTGGAACGCGCGCCCCAGCAGGATCGGGCCAACCGGCGTGGTACCGCCCAACCCGAGCAGAAACGCCACCCAGAAACCCAGCAACAGCGGGCGCAAATGACGTACGATCGATCCCTTGATAAACACGTAGGGCAGAGCGAGAATCAGCGTTCCATAAGGAACTACGAAGTAATTCAACCCCCATTGCGGGCTCAGAATGTAATTCGCCCGGCTGGGATGCGGAATCGGCGTCTGCGTGACCGGGTAACGAATCAGGTCGATCCAGAAAGGCAGCAACACAATGGCGATTGCGGCTCCGACCACGATAGCCATGGCCGCCGTGCGCGCTGCGAATCCCGGAACTGAAACCTTCTCGCCGTCTTCGTGATCCATGAATGCAAGGATCAGCACGGGAATCGCAAACAGAAACGACCCGAACAAAAGTGTCGCGTGGTGGGCGGCCGCCGCGGCGGTGAACAGAGCAACCGCCTTCACGAAGGAACGCCATCCGCCGCGCCTCACCCATTCGTACATGTAAGGCAGCGCATTCAGATAAAGCGGAGCCGCCGATGTTGTGCCCAACTGCCCCGCTGAGTAGACCAGGAAGCTTTCAGAACCCAGAAACACGCTGCCCAGCGCCGCCAGCGACGCCGCGCGCGGACCCACCCAAAGCAGTGAAAACCGATAGACACCAACCACGAGCAGCAGGATGGCAGCCATTTGTACGGCCATGTAGGCCATTTCCAACCCAAGCCCATGCGATAGCAATGCGATCCACTGCTGGGGCAGCGGAGGATAGGTGGTCTGCGAGAAACCCGCGTACCACTTCACATTCCATGGATCGAACCAGTGATGGACATAATGCGAGGCAAAGAAGATGTGGAAATTGGTGTCATACGATTTCAGAGGCAGCTTCATCAGCAACAACGGCAGATGAACGGCGAACGCCGCCATGAGAAGAAAACTGAGGGGAATTGGCCTTTCCTGGTGTGCGACCGGTCTTGATGTCTCCACGATTGCCTCTCGAGATGCAGTGGAATGCGGGCTCACTCGTTCAATCGACGGGTGCGCTTCGAGTTGGTGCTTCCTCCGCGCCGGGTTTGATTTTGCAAAACGTGCAAAACGAAGAAACTCTTGCGGATTTGAAATTCCTGCAGGCAGTACGATTCGGGATTCGATGCGAGAGGTTGCCTTTTCCGTGTCCGCATGATGGTACGCGCCGTTGAACCCGGCAAATTTCGCGCAATCTCCATGGACTTGCCGGCGATTTCGCTGTCCGCAATTCGACGCCAGGGTTTTTTTAGACGATGGGCCTGATTCCAGCAGCTGGCTTTTTTCGAAGACCTGTATTTGCATTTGGATACATCGAATCAATTCAAGCGGGTGCGAGCCAACATCACGGCGCGTCAACGCATCGAACTATGCAAATTGATTCTGGGCCGTGGTGACACCCTTGATAGATAAACTTCGATTGCTGAAGTTGGTGTTCGTATTCGCGTCCTTCGCATTCACGATCGCAGCGAACAGTCAGACGTACCAAATCGGGTCTGGCCAGACGGATGATTCCCCCAAGCAAGGAAAGCAGTCTCCTTCTACCAACGCAAATCTTGGTTGGGGATCGAACATCCAGAACGCTCGTCTGGCGCGGGCCGCACAGTTGGCGCTGCAGCGCGGCGACCATGCGCAGGCTCTCGACTATGCACAGCGCGCCGCTCAGGCGGCTCCAAACGACCCGCAGCTATGGTTTTTGCTTGGCTACGCCGCTCGTCTGAGCGGGAAATACCAGCTATCCGAAGATGCGTACAACCACGGGCTCCGGCTCAGCCCGTCTTCATCGGAAGGGCTTTCGGGATTGGCACAGGATTACATGCTCACCAATCGGACCTCCGATGCCGAACGCCTGCTTAAGCAATTGGTCGCGTCCAATCCGGGCCGCGCTGACGATGCCATGCTGCTCGGCGATATCTACATGAAGTCGCGCGATTACAACAACGCCACCCAGTGGCTCGAAAAAGCCGAAAGGATGCATCCATCCGCGCGCTCTGAGCTCATGCTCGCGCTTTCGTACCAGCAGCTGAAGCAGATGGATCAGGCAAGCCACTATCTCGATCTTGCCAGGCGCCGTTCGCCCCACGATCCTGAAGTGCAGCGGTCTCTCGCTGGCTACTATCGCGAAACCGGCAAGTACCCTGAGGCCATCGCGGCCCTCAAGTCGATTCGCAATCCGAAGCCGGACGTCCAGGCGGAGTTGGCTTATACCTACCAGCTCGGCGGCAAGCTGGATGATTCCGCGCAACTGTACGCGCAGGTGGCGACCGCGCAGCCAAAGGACATGTCCCTGCAACTCTCTGCCGCGCAAGCTGAAGTCGCCGTTGGATCCACCGCCCGGGCCGACACATTCTTGCAGCATGCCGCAGAAATCGACCCCAACTACTATCGGCTTCACGCCGTGCGCGGCGAGATCGCGCAGTTGCAGGATCGCTCACAGGATGCAGTCGATGAGTACAAAAAGGCGCTCGCCAGCCTGCCTGCCAATCCGGTGGAAGGGCCACTCTACGGCGTCGAGCTTCACATGAACCTCGTCGGACTCTACCAGGGACTCGACGATCAGCCCGATGTGCATCATGAGCTCGATACCGCGCGCAGCGAAATCAACGCAGTCGACGCCAATGGCGCCGGTCGTGGGCAATTTCTTCGCTTGCGCGCCCTCATCAAGCTCGACCAGGGCGATCTCGATGGGTCCCTCGCCGATGTAAAAGACGCGTTGGCCCTCAATGAAAACGATCCGAACGATCTGCAGCTCAATGGCGACGTTCTCATGAAGCTTGGTCGCGTGGATGACGCCATCGCGGTCTACAAGAGCATCCTTTCCATCGACGCCTCCAATCGCATGGCGCTCACCTCGCTCGGCTACGCGGCCCGCGCGAAAGGCCAGAACCATGAGGCCGAAGAATATTTCGAGCGGCTTGTGAAAGCAGACCCCAAATCCTACGTGGGCTACCTGGCGCTGGGCGATCTGTACACGTCGGGTCATGACTACGCGAAAGCCCAGTCCGCGTACGCCGACGGCCATTCACTCGCCCCGAAAAACGCTCCCATCGTCGCGGGGGGCATGAATGCCGCGATCGAAGCCCACAATCTCAAGCTCGCCGGCGTGTGGCTGGCTCGTGCCACCGGACCCATCGCCGATGAGCCCCACGTGCTGCGCGAGAAGGAGCGCTATCTCAGCTTTTCAGGAAAATACCAGGAGTCGGAGGAAGCTGGAGAACGCGCCATCAAGGCGCTTCCTCGCGATCGCGATGTGGTGGTTTATCTCGGCTACGACTATCTCCGCCTCGAGAAGTACAACGATCTGCTCAATCTCACCCAGAAGTACATGAACGTGCTTCCGAAGGAGCCCGATATCCCGCTTCTCGAAGGCTATGTCTACAAGCACAACAACCAGCCGCAGCAGGCAATGCAGGATTTCACCGAGGCGCTGGCCCGCGATCCCACCGTCGTTACGGCTTATGTAAATCGCGGCTACATGCTGAACGATCTGCATCAAGCCCAGCAGGCCGCGTCCGATTTTGAGTCCGCTCTGCAGCGTGAGCCCAACGATGGCGAAGCGCATCTGGGTCTCGCTTATGCGGATCTCGACCTTCAGAAACCCATGGCCGCCATCAAGCAGACCGAGTTTGCCGAGCGCGCCATGGGCGAGTCCATGGATCTCCATCTCATCCGCGCCACCGCATACGGGCGCGTCGAAATGCTCACCAAGGCCGAAGGAGAGTATCGCTCCGCGTTGAAGATTCAGCCGAACGACGCCGCCCTGCACTTCGGCCTCGGCAACACGCTCTTTGCCGAACGTGAGTATCGGGAAGCCGTCCGTGAGTTGAGCGCTTCTGACAAGCTCGCTCCAAACGATGCAAATACTTGCGCCCTGCTCGCGCGCTCCTACGCCAATCTCAAGGAAAGGGACGAAACCCTGCGCTACGTCGGCCTGGCCGAAAAAGATACACGGATCAATCTGCCCGCTGCCGAAAGCGATCCAAAAAGTCTTTCCGCCGCCGAACAGAGCAACATCCTGGTCGAGACAGGCGAGGCGCTCAGCACGCTCGGCGAGGAATCGGCCGCAATGGATCGCTTCAAGATTGCGCTCGATCTGCCGCAAAGCGATCGCGTCGCCGTGCGCCTTGCAATTGCTCAGCTGATGGCGCAACAGAACCACACCGAAGATGCGGAACGCGAGGTGGCGCTCGCCATGATGGAAGCAGAGGCCGGAGACACCGCTCCTCCCAATGGCAATCAATACATCGCTGCTTCTGACGTTTTCTCGTCGGTGCACGATTACCGGCTCTCGCAGAGCTATCTTGATCGCGCCCGCGCTGCCGGCGCCCCGGATACCAAGGTGCGCATCGCCCTTGCCAATAGCTATCTCGCCCTGGGAGACACTTCGCGCGCCCAGGCAGAGTTGTCGGCCATGAGTTCCGCCGGCGAAACATCTGAGGACTACCAGTTCCTGCTGGCCGAGGCCAATGTCTATCGCCAGGAACACCAGAACACCCAGGCGCTCACATCCTTCGCGCAGGCATCCAACGCGGCGGGCCAGGATCAGACCGCCGAGGAGGGCATGCTGCAGGCTGGCGCCGATGAGGGTTTGCGGGTCACTCCCAATGTAAGCCTGCTTTCCAATTTCTCGATGGACCCGATCTACGAAGATTCCACCGTCTACGTGCTCGATTCCAAGTTGGATACCTTGGTCCCGGTCTCCCCGACCAACACATCCCTGCTGCCGCCGCCTCGATCTTCTCTCCAGACCCAGGACACGACGGCTTTTCATCTCCATTTCGGCCAGTTCCCGACCTCCAGCGGATTCTTCCAGGTTCGCAACGCGCGCGGTCAGATCTCTGTGCCGGCCAATAACGCCATCGTGAACCGCGACACGACCGACTACACCGTAAACTTCGGCGTCAACCCAACCATCCATCTCGGCGACAACGTAATCACATTCAACAGCGGGGTGCAGGCAACGGTCCGCCGCGATTCCCTTTCACCCGTCGACATGAACCAGAACCTGTTTCGCGTTTTCACCTACGTGACAACGAGCTCGTTCTTCAATGCCCTGTCGATGAGCGGCTATATCATCCGCGAATCCGGCCCCTTTACTGAAAGCCATCTCCACTCCCGCATGATCACTGGAGCCATCGATTTTCGCGTCGGTGCGCCATGGGGGCGAACCGCTTTCGTCACCGGCTGGGGAGCAATCGACCAGTTGTTTACCCCCGTCAACAACGAGGATTACTACACATCCATGTATGCCGGGATCGAACGCAAGTTCTCCCCTCGCCTCAATGTCCGGGCGCTGATTGAAGACCTGCGCGCCTGGCGCATCGAAGAGCCCAACTGGGGCAATGCGCAGAATCTCCGCCCTGCGGCTACCGTCGACTACATTCCCGCAAGAAATTGGGAAATCCAGGCTTCCGGCGCCTTCTCGAGCACCCGAAGCTTTCACGCATATGACGCAATCCAGAGCGGCTTTTCTGTCACCTACGGCCTGCCTGTGCATCGCAGGTTCCGTGAGGAATCGGGTCCAGTCGAATTGAAGTATCCGATTCGCTTCTCTGCCGGTCTGCAGAATGAAACGTTCTATAACTTTTCGGGTCCCAGAAGTGAGCAGCTTAGGCCGTACGTGCAGATCAGTATTTTCTAAAAGGGCGGGCTTCATGAAGATATGTTTAGTGGGGACTTTCCCCCCCAGTGGCAGGCAGCTGAATGAGTATGCCTTCCATATCGCGAAGGAACTGCAGCGGCACCCCGGCCTTGAGCTGACGATCCTTGCAGACGAACTAAGCGAATACAAGTTTGCAACCGACGAGCATGGAAACCCGCTTCAGGCGGACGAGGAGTTGCCGGGATTCCGTGTGATTCGTTGCTGGAAGTTCGGCAGCGCTTCGAATCCCATGCGGCTGATCCGCGCGATTCGCCGCGTCAAACCCGACATCGTCTGGTACAACTTGGTCTTTTCCAGCTTCGCCACGCCTGAAAACCCGTTTGCAGCTTTCGCCGGCCTCATGGCCCCGGCCCTCACGCGCGCAGCGGGTTTCTTCACCCACATCACTCTCCACCACGTCATCGAGCATGTCGATTTCTCTGCCGCAGGCGTCAAGCGCGAGAAATTGTTCCGTATGGCCACCGATGTGACGACCCGCGCATTGCTGAGCGCCAATTCGGTCTCCGTTCTTCTCCCCGGCTATCACCGCACTCTGATGACAAAGTATGCGGCCAACAATGTTGTCCTCGGTACGCACGGCACATTCTCCGCCGTACCAACTCCGCCTGACTTCACGCGGCGAGGCAATCCCGATAAGCGCATTCTTGCGATTGGACATTGGGGAACCTACAAGCGGCTCGAAACCCTGATGAAGGCCTTTCCCCTCGTCCTCAAGAAAGTGCCGCGAGCGCGGCTCATCGTCGCCGGCGCCAATCACCACACCAAGCCGGGATACTGGGAGTCGATCCGCGAAGCGCAGCCAGCGCACCTCCCCATCGAATTCCGCGGCTACGTGGCAGAGGCCGATATTCCAGATTTGTTTCAGACCACTTCCCTTCTCGTCATGCCCTACGACTCCGCGACCGGCTCCAGCGGACCAGCGCATCAGGCTTGCGAATTCGGCGTGCCCATCGTGTGTGCCGACATACCCGATTTCAGGGGAATGGCAGATGACGAAAACATGGCCATCCGTTTCTACAAGCTGGGCAGCCCGGAAGATCTCGCTGACCAGATGATCGCGATCCTGAGATCGCCCCGTCTCGAACGGCAGATGGCGGAGCATAACTTCACCGCTGGCGTCGAGATGACCATGTCGACCGTGGTGCGAAATTATCTTCGCTGGTTCGAGCTGAACCGATGCAAGAAAGCGTTGAAACGCTCAAGGGCATTCAACGAGCGCGCAACTTTCTTGGCCAATTTCTTTCGTCGCCGCCGCTACTCAGCGGAATTCCCAGCCTCGGGGTCCGCCGTTGCCCATTTCCCCGCCGCCGAAGAGCAGGAGGATGAAGAGTTCGAATCGCTGCGTAACTTCGTAGACACTGACCTTGCTGATCTTAGCCTGAACAAGCGTCGCAATCTGCAAGATCCTCATTAGAAAGGCGCGTGCGCACAACATCAAATCAAGCCGCGTGCCTCTGAGCATCCATCCCTTCATGCATCCGCATCAAATAGTACGCGTATCAAAGTGGAGCGCCGCACAGAGTTCATAACATCTGAGGAAGTAACCGAGATAGTTAAAGGCGAATACAAGCGCCCCGTGTAGCGCGAATCTCTGATCAACAAAACGACGTGACTTCTCCTTACCCGCCAGTTACGGCGGGCCGGTTGTTCGTGTGCACTTTGTAGCAACTCGGAGGACACACCTTGCCAATGGCGCGCATGCAAACATGCTTTGGTCGTATCCTGTCTTCCCCCGCCGCTTCTCTTTGCATTTGTTTCCTCCTTTCCGGGTGCGGCCTGTTTGGCACATTGAACTCGCCCAAGCCCGTGCCCGCAGTTACCATCGCAGCGAACCCGGCTTCCATTGCGGATGGCGCTTCATCCACATTGACGGTCGTTGCCGAGAACGCCACCACGGTCACTGTCACAGGAAGCGATGGCACCCAATACAACCTGCCTGCTGCCGGTGGAACCCAGAGCGTGACCCCGGCGACGACCACCACCTACACCGCTCTCGCCACCGGCCCGGCTGGAAACGCATCCGCAAACACCGTCGTAAACGTGGGAGCAGCCCTTCCCACAGTCACGATCACCGCAAACCCAACCACGATCATCTTTGGCAATTCGTCCACGCTGACCGTCACTGCCGCCAACGCGTCCGACGTCACGGTATCGGGATCTGATGGCAGTTCATACACTCTCACCGCGACAGGCGGGACGCAGACAGTCAGTCCAACCGAGGCGACGACAACCTACACGGCAACCGCAACTGGGGCGGGTGGCAAGGCCACCGCGACAGCCACCGTCACCGTGAAGCCTCCGGGCAACGTCTCCGGCATCGACCACGTCGTTTTCATGCTGCAGGAGAATCACTCGTTCGATAACTACTTCGGCATGCTGAATCCTTACCGGAAGTCCAATAACTTCAACATCGGCGATGATGGCGTCGACTATGAGGTGGACGGAATCGACGACAAGCTGAGCACCATCAGCAATCAGGATGACCAGGGCGATACCTACAAACTCTTCAAGCTCACCAGTACCTGCGTCGATGACATGACATCCGACTGGCTGGCCAGCTTCGGCGACGTCAACCGGTACGACTTCTCGACCACGCGCGCCATCAATATGGATGGCTTTGTGCACAACGCCGAAGGCTATGCCAACAGTTGCTCGGCTCCCGGAGCCGGCGGCACATGCTCGGGCGCATTTACCGACCTCAAAGGTGAGCGTGCCATGGGCTATTACGACCAGGGATTCCTCAACTACTACTACTACATGGCTTCGCAGTTCGCACTGTCCGATCGCTGGTTCTCCCCGATTGCGACTAAGAGCATTGGCAATCGCATCGCGACATTCACCGGAGGCACAACGCAGGGTCTTGTGAAGGACCCGGGCAACGAAGATCATGTCGGGCAGCTGAATATCGCCAATATTTTCCAGGAGCTCGATCAGAACAACGTCTCGTGGAAGATCTACTACACCGTTACCCAGGGCTTCTGTCTCGAAGAAGACGACTGCACGGGTGCAGCGAACGCAGCTTATCCGGCCACAGACTTCTCCAACCTGACTTACTCGCTCAAGTACCTTTACGCCAATTCCGGCGGGCCGGCGTGCACCGCGCCCACCCAGCCTTCCAGCGTCGTGGGCGATTCAACCAACTCCTTCTGTATCGATCCCACGCACATTGCGCCTCTCTCCGCCTATTTCACTGACTTGAAGAACAACACGCTGCCCAGCTTTGCATTCATCGAAGCCGGGTACGGCAACAACGACGAACATCCCGGTTCGGGTCAGTCCATCCTCGCGGGCCAGGCGCAGGTTGCGAACATCATCAATTCCCTGATGGCCAGCACCTCGTGGACAGATTCCGTTTTCTTCTTCAGCTACGACGAAGGTGGCGGCCCCTATGACCACGTGCCGCCGGTTCCGGGCCACTCCAACGACTTTACCGATGCGGCCCTCGGCTCAATCCCTGACATCTCGGGCATTTCAGTCAATCCCGACGGCTACAAACCCTGCCTGGCGCCCGGCGGAACCGCTACGCTTCATTGTGACCTGACCTCGATCGATCCTGGCGCGAACCCCGGCGATGCCGCAGCGCAGCAAGGATTTGCAGCTCAGCTCGGCTTCCGGCTCCCCAACTTCGTCGTCTCGCCTTATGCCCGCAAGCACTACGTGTCGCACATTCCAATGGATCACACGGCCATCATCAAGTTCGTCGAGAGCCGCTTCATTGGTGGCTCGGCGCACCTCACCGCTCGTGATGCCGCGCAGCCCAATCTGCTGGACTTCTTCGACTTCGACAACATTCCTTGGGCCACGCCGCCTTCGCCGCCGACTCCCGCGTCGAACACCAGCTCCTGCACGCCGGCCAGTTTCGGACCATAGCTCAACTGCGTAGAAACAGAACAACCAGGAGGACGGTGCTTTGAAGCACCGTCTCTGCCTGGCTGCATGAACCGAAGATCCGGAACAACCTGATCCTAGTGGTGCGATCCCCCTCCTCCGCTGGCACCGCCGCCACCGCCGGCACTCACGCCCGATGCGCCCCCGCTCGAGACACCGCCGCCACCACCGCCTCCGTGCGCTCCGCCGCCGCCCGATGCGACGCTCCCGCCTCCTCCATGCGACGCACCACCGCCGACTCCACCGTGCGACCCGCCGCCGCCAAAGGATCCGGCGTGCCAGCCGCCCCCGCCGCTGTATCCCCCGGCCCGCGCCTGCAGGCTGCCGCTGTGGTTTGACATGGGCGCATTCACGGTCACAGGGTGGCCTCCGTGCATCTCCTGCCTCGCCACCATGAAGCTCTCTGATTTGTTATTAAAAGTAATCGGAACGCCCGGCCGAATCGGCGTGCCCTTCGCCACGTTCAGATCGCCCAGCGCGTGCGCGGTCATGTGCGGTGATTCGGCATGCGCCAGTGCCACGTCGGCATTGCGAAACTCCTTCGGCGCATCCTTCATCAACCCAAACTGATGCTCCGTCGGAAACTCGATCCGCTCTGTCACGCGGCCGTTCTTGTTATCCACGGTGAATACAGCATTCTTACGATTCACCGGGGCCCTGTCCTTCACGTCGTGAGGATGGACGGGAACAAATGCCGTCTGTTTTCCGAACTTCACCCAGTGCACGGGCGGATGATGATGCAGCCTGCCAACTACCCACATGTACCGGTGATTCCGGTAAATCCATCCACCCGCATGACACTGCGCCCAGGCCCACGGCACAGACATCAGCAACCCGTTCGGGTAAATCCACTGGCCGTTCCGCAAAACCGGAGGTCCCGAGTACACGAGCCCCATCTGGCCAGGATCGCAGGGAAAGCCATCCAGCACAGCTGAATACGGTGACGGCGTCGGCACTCCCGACGACGCCGGCGGACCGATGATCCGGATGTTGCGCTGCTTCGCACCCGTCGTCGATCCTTGCCCTGCTGTGCCGGAGTTTTGGGCCGCATCGGCGACAACCCGCTCGCCCTGATCTGCGGGCTCCAGCTTCGATTCAGCCTGCACCGCATTGCTTTGCGCCTCAGCCTGCGCTTCACCTGAAACCTGTGGCTGCTCGTTCGGTTCCCAGCACGTGCCATATGGCTCGCAGGCGAAGAACTTCCCCTTGCCTGCCATATCGGCTAATCCAGGCAGCGGCGCGCCAAGACCGGCTTCCTTCCGGACCTCTTCCATCGCGGCGGAACGCGCAGCAAATCTGTCGGCCACCCACATATCGAACGCCGAGTCGTCGGGCTGGTGGATCGGTCCTGCTTCCATGATTCGCTTGCCATCCTTGAAAAAGATTGTCTTTCCCGGCGTCAGGTCCTCCCGCGATGCGCCCGCCACTCCGAGGACGCCTCCACCCAGCGGCGTCACCGCAATTCCATCGGTATAGCTGTTGATCCTGAAGTTCGTCGTCTGCGGATACCTCGTCTCAATGTCGTCAGTCGGGGTGCGCAGCAGGAACAGTTCGCTCAACACGCGGGGATGAATATGCGGCGTCACCATGCCGCTCAGCAACGAGACCTCGGTGTAAGGAACGCCGCGCAGCGTGTGCAGATCGTTGAACAGGATCACCGAGTTCTCGCCCAGGTACAGCGTGGATGCATCTTCGAACTCGATCTCGGCGCGCCCATCGCTGCCGGTCACGAGGCTGAAGCCGGTCTCCAACGGCAGCCCGCTCACCGCCTGTTCCCAGGCCGATCCTTTGCGATGATCTTTGTCTTCTCCGCGCGCTACGCGCACATCACCCTGCAAGTAGCTGATCCGCGCAATCTGCGGATAGATCGTGTCGGTGTGATGCTCGCCCATGATGTAGAGCGCGCCCTGCTTCAGCTTTTGCGAGGCATCGCTGTTCAGGATCGCGTCAATCTCATCGAATGCCTTCTTTTCATCGTGCTGCATCAGGCTAGCCAGGGCCAGCAGTTTCAAATCATCGCTATCCTGCGTCTTTGGCTGCACAGGCTGGCCCGTCTTCGCATAAATCTCGATCTCGAGCGCGCCGCAATCCTCAAACCAGTTGCTGCCGGGGTGGTCCCTGCGCAGTTGCCCGCAGGTATCGATCGCCGCGCTCAATTGGCCCTGCTTGTTTTCGGCATACGCCTTCCAATAAAGCGCTCCATCGGCGTGCACCCCGCCCGTGGCGGCGACCTGAGAAAAGATCCTGATCGCATCCTGCCAGTGCATGTCGTTGATCGCGTGCATTCCTTCCGCATAGGCGCCGCTGTCGGGCGCATCCCCCATGGCGCCAATCCCGTTCAACGTAATGGGTGCGCTCGCCGACAGCAGGTCCTGCGCATGGCACGTTGGCGCCCCCAGTGCCAGAACAACGCCACCAACCAGAGAAACAAGGACCCCATTCCCCTTCATGCTGTCCCTCCTTTGAGGTGCGGCTTCGTCAATGCCTCATTGCGCGGAATTCTGGACCGCAATACGCGAACCTCGAACAATAAGCCATCCGCCTTCATTTGATCCTGGAGCCTTGTAATCGCAGCAGCATCCAATCCGCCCGGCTCCTCGGCGAGTTGTGTCAGTACCTGGTCAAGATGATCCAGGGCATTGGTCAATGCCGGGTCGCCGTTCTTTACCGCTTCCTGGCGGCACTTGCGATTCGATTGAAGCAGGCTCTTCGCTTCGTCGCGCAGGGGCGAAATGATCTGCTTATCGTCCGGATTGGCGTGCTTCAACTCCACCAGCAGGCGCTCGGAACGGTCGAGATGATCGCTGAGGAGAACAACAACCACCCGCTCGCGCGCAGGCGATGGGGCATGCGACACGGTTACGTGGTTCTGGCGGTGCTCCCACATCCGGCCCGCATAGAACGCGCTCGCCACCATCGCCGCACAGGCCGTTGCACCCACCAGCGAGAGCCAGAGTCCGCGTGACTGCCACGAGCGCTTCGGTGTGTAGGCCGGCAACATCGGGGCGATCGCCGACCAAACCTGGTCGCCATACGAATCATCGCGGGCAGGCGGATAAGGCGATCGCAGGTCCGCCAGATCCGCCTTGAGAGAGGCCAGAGCGCTCGCGCAATCGCTGCACGCTTCAACGTGCCGCGCTGCATCCGGCTGATCTTCCCCGTAGTACCGTCCGACCAGTTCATCTTCGGTCAAATGCTTCATGTATTCACCTTCAACGGCGCCAGGCGATGCCGCAATTTGTGAACCGCGCGATAAACCGCCTGCTTGGCCGCATTCGTATCAATATCCAGCGCCGCCGCAATCTCCTCCAGAGAGCAGTCTTCCAGATGTCTCAACGTAAACGCCGCCCGCTCCATGGGCGTCAACGTGCGCATCGCGGCGATGCGCACAGCGCCAATTTCGCCGCTTAACAAGATCCGCTCCGGATCGGGCGATCGATCTGCCACCTGCATGGTCTCGACATCGGGATCATCATCCAGACCCACCCGGGCAGTCTCATCCGCTCGCCGGTTGCTGACCTTGTCCAGCGCGCACCGGACCGCGATCCTGTAGATCCATGTGCCAAAGTTCGAACGGGATTCGAAGCTTTCGAGTTTGCGGTAGCCGCGCAGGAACGCTTCCTGAACTACCTCTTCCGCATCGGCTTCGTTGCCGGTAATGCGAAATGCGACCCGAAACACACTGCGACTGTTTTGTGCGACGAGCGCGCCATAGGCTTCCTTGTTACCCTTCAGGACCGCCTGGACCGTGGCGTGGTCGCTCTTGCCCATTCACCCAATTAGACAGGAACTTCTTTGGCGTGGTTAGGAAAAGATTGATTGGGCAGTTACGGGCGATGATCCCCATCCGGATTCTTCTCTGCCGAGCGCGAATCAGACCGGTCCAATTAGTCGGGTCGCCCCACCAAAACTGCCCCGAGGGCAGAGATCACGCGGCGATCAGGAAACGCCCGTCGCGCATGATCTGCTCTTCTCCCTCATCGGATTCGAGCCAGATGTTGAACCGCAATCCCACGACATCAATGTGGGTACCCGAGCGCCAGGGCGCCCCGGTATGTTCGCCGTATGGATTGCCGAAAGCAATGTGAATGCCGGGAAACTTCTCGTCCTGCAGGATGTTGCCGATCACCCGCTTCACACCCAGGTTGGTCCCGATCGCAAATTCGCCCACGCGGTCAGAATTCTCGTCGGTATGGGTATACGTCCAGAAATCCGCCTCGAGCTGTTTGTTGTCGCTCGAACAGGAAACGATGCGGTTCCCCGCAATCTGGATCGTCAGCGGCGTCGCCTCCAGCAAGCCGTAGCGCGCGCAAAGCCAGTCACCGACGACGCCATCCACAACAAAGGTCCCGTTCACCTCGCCCGGCGATGTGAAGCATTCGCCGCCCGGCAGATTGCCCCATTTTTCCGGCGAGATGATCCCCGATGTCTTGAACCACTTGTAGCCCGGATTCATCTCCGCGGTGATATTCGTTCCGGCGGCTGTCGTGGCCCGTATGCGCTTCGCCTTCCGCGCGCGCTCCAGCACCTGCTGTGAAAGCCGGTCGACCAGGTTGAAGTCCGCCCGCATCCCCTGGCACATGATCTCCGGCGTGATGTTCACCATATGCGCATGACGCATCCGCCGGCGATTGACCACGTCCGTCATCTGCATGCGCGAATGGAGTTCGTTCGGCTGCACCTGGACCGCAAAAATCGAGACCTGCGAGGTTTCCATGTCCCCCAGGATCGCCTCCGGCATATCGATCAACGGCCTCGTGGCAAGCTCCTCCAAAATAAACGCGCTCCACTCGCAGCCGCGCTCGGCCAACTGGGCGGCAAGGGCGGCAGCGATCGGCGCGGTCGCGCGATCGGCGATGAGTGTAACCTTTTCGGCTGGATCGATACGCAGGCAGGTGGTGACGGCTGAGCGGGCGCCGGGAACAAACTCGGCGGGGTAATCCATGGCTAGCAGGTGTGCGGCGGTTTCAGTCATCTCCCAGGTGCAGTTTCCTTTCAAACCCTTCCAAGATCGGATGCGTATCCTCTGAGGTTATCGAAAAATTCACAGAATTGAAATGGGCGGCCGATCCCTTGGATAACGCTCCATCCGTGGTACAAAGGTTCCGACAGCCCCATGCCAGACCCCAATCAAGTGGTCCGCGTCTATCCGATGCACTGGGCGATCCGCGCCTTCGCAGTTGCCTTCCTCGCGTTCGGCTTTCTCGGATTCACCGGCGTCTTTGAAAAGCATCCCGGCTTCGAAGGACCCAACTCCGCAACCATGGTCGAGTGGGCCGGAATCGCCGTCTTCGCCCTCGGCTTTGCCATCTATGTCTTCACGGCCTTCGTCATCCTCTATGGCAACGCAATCGAGCAGCGCAATCTCGGCGGCAGCAAGCGCCTGCGCTTCGACATGATTCGCGGACGCCGTGAGCAGGTGTTCCGCAACTTCGACGGCAGCACCATCCGCTACGCGATGGTGATCCCGAAAGATGCCTACCTGCCCCCGCTGAAATTCCAGCGCTTCTATGGCTTCGACTCGCAGTTCTACGACTGGTACAACCACTTGCCCGACCTCGATTCCATGACCCAATCCGGCGAAACAACGAAGGAGCTCACCTAACGCCGCGGCAGGCGCAATTCCGTTGGGATAAACTTTCTCCTTGACAACTTAGGAAAGACCGCGCTACTCTCCTCACCATCTTAGGAGGAGGCATGAACGATCAGGCGCAGCTACTCCCCGGCACACTCGACCTCCTGATACTCAAAGCCGTCTCCCTCGGCCCTCTCCACGGCTACGGCGTACTCCTTCGCATCGGGCAGATTTCCGGCCAGGCCTTCCTGATTGAACAAGGCGCGCTTTATCCCGCGCTGTTTCGGTTGGTGCGTCAGGGACTCCTCAAAGCCAAGTGGGGCATCTCCGACAATAATCGGCGCGCCAAGTTTTACGAGCTCACAGCAATGGGCCGCAGTCGCATGCAGCTGGAAGCAGCCGGCTGGAATCGCCTCGTCGGCGCAATGGCCACCGCACTCGCCGCGCGCGCGGAGGAAGTATGATCACCGCCTCGCTCCATCGCACAGCAAGAACTGCCGGAGCCTTTTATCTGCTGGCCGTGCTCAGCGCCCTTGCTGGCGAGTTTATCCTTCACGGCCGGGTTGCGATCGGCCTCGGCTTGGTTGCCGTTGCGTGTTACATCGTGGTCACCTTCCTCTTTTTTGCGATTTTCAAAGTGATCAGCCGCAATCTAACGATGGCTGCCATCGCAGCAAACCTCGCTGGTCTGGCGCTCGAAGCACTCCGCTGGAACCCGGGCGGCATCGATATCGCCATGGTTTTCCATGGCCTCTATTGCATCCTGATCGGCTACCTCATGGCGAAGTCCGGCTTTCTGCCGCGTATCTTGGGTGGTCTCATGATCGGGGCCGGCCTCATCTGGCTCCTCTATCTCGACAGTCCGCTTGTGAACGCGATTTCGCCCTGGAACACGATCGTCGGGCTCATCGGCGAGGGCTTACCGTGTCTGTGGTTTCTTGGGTTCGGCTTGCGTGCGCCACATCGCGGCGAATTGGCCAGTGCCGGAGGAGATTGACGATGAACTTTCTCGAGTACATTCGTGTCCTCTTCTCAAAGCTCTTTCGCCGGTCCGACCTGGCCGACGAAATGGACGAAGAGCTCCATGCTCATATCGAGCATCGCGCCGACGACCTCGAGCGCTCCGGCCTGACTCGCATCGAAGCCGAACGACAGGCGCGCGTCGAATTCGGCGGCCGCGAGCACTACAAAGAGGAAAGTTATCGCGCCTTGGGCGCCAACTTCTTTCAGATTCTTCTTCAGGATGTGCGCTATAGTCTGCGCGTGCTGCGCAAATCACCCGGATTTACCGTCGCCGCCATCTTTACCCTGGCACTCGCGATCGGAGCAAACGCAGTGGTCTTCGGCGTAATGGATGCGCTCGTCCTCCATACCATCAATGTGCCGAACGCCTCGAACCTGTACGGCACCGAGTTCGGCACGGATCCCGGCTTCCAGTCCTATCCCAGTTACATCGATTTGCGCGACCGTAACCACAGCTTTCAGGAACTGGCCGCCTTCAACTTCACCCTGGGCACGGCCCTTGACCCGGGCAACGATCCACAAGCGGCAAGCGGTTTTGCAACCACCGGAAACTATTTCTCGGTGCTCGACACGCAGCCTTACCTGGGCCGTCTTTATACCGCCGCCGATGAGCATGGGCCCGGTAGCGCGCCCTACCTCGTGCTGAGCTATGGATATTGGCACTCGCGCTTCCAGGACGATCGCGGCATCGTCGGGCGCGTCGTCCGAGTCAACAAGCATCCCTTCACGGTCATCGGTGTCGCCCCTCCCGATTTTGCCGGAACCCTCATGTTCGTCTCGCCCGACTTCTTCATGCCGATCGTCGAGCAGGAGGTAATTGGAGGAAACTCCCTCACCGACCGCGCGAATACACAGGCCCTCTTCGAGTCATTCGGTCACCTGAATCCTGGCGTGACCCAGAAGCAGGCCGAAGCCGACGTGAATCGTGTGGCAGCCGAGTTGGCAAAAGCCTATCCCCGCGAATTTGATGCGAAGCACATCGTCATCGAGCGAACCGGTCTCACCTCCTTCCGGGGCCCTGTGCATGGCTTCGTCGCAGCCTTGATGGCCCTTGCCGGCCTCATCCTCCTCGCAGCATGTGCCAATCTCGGCGGACTCTTTGGCGCGCATGCAGCAGACCACGCGAAAGAAGTCGCACTCCGCCTGGCGCTCGGTTCCACGCGCCAACGCATCCTGCGCCAACTGATGACCGAGGCAATGCTGCTGGCATTGGGCGGAGGCATACTCGGCGTCCTCGTAGGAATGCCACTTTTGCGACGCCTGAGCACCTGGCATCCCTTCGCGGGAGCACCGCTCCATATCCCTGTCACGATGGACATGCGCATCTACGCCATCGCGCTCATACTCGCAATCGTCAGCGGTCTTTTGTTCGGCATCGTTCCCATGCGCCTCGTGATGCAGGCGCACCCTTATCAGTTTGTAAAAACCGGCTCGATGACAAAGGTGGGCCGCAAAATTACCCTGCGCGACAGCCTCCTTGTGGTGCAAATTGCCATCTGCGCGCTGCTCGTCACAGCATCGCTTGTTGCTGTCCGCGGACTGCTGCGAAGCGTCAACGCAAGCTATGGCTTTGAGCCGCGCAATACCATGCTCGCCGGAGTCAATCTGGCTTCGGCCGGGTACGCTGGCGATCGCATTCCGCAATTCAACCGCAGAATGATCGATGCAATGGCGTCGATCCCCGGCGTGCAAGCCGTAGGCCTTGTCAACAACTATCCGCCCCTCGTCTACACCGCCGCATTCCGCGAGAAAGTCTATCGCGAGCAAACTCACGATCGCACCGCTGCCGGCGTGGCCATCCAGCCATACCGCTTCAACATTTCACCCGGATACCTCAAGGCTGCCGGTACCACGCTTCTTGCCGGACGCGACTTCTCGTGGCAGGACGACAAGACCGTGCCTGTGCCCGCGCTCGCCAATCAGGAATTCGCGGTTCGCATGTTTGGCTCTGTGCGCGGTTCAATGGGGCAACACTTCCGCATCAGTGACGGAACGCTGGTCGAGATCGTCGGAATCGTGCAGGACGGCAAATATCTTGCCCTCACCGAGAACCAGGAACCCGCGATTCTCATGCCATCGATGCTGTATGACGATCCGCAGAGCTATCTCGTCGTGCGCTCGAAGAGCGACCCGCAGTGGCTGCACAAGAGGATGCGGGCCAAGCTTCGCGAACTCGATGCCGGATTGCCGGTCGATATTCAGAGCTGGAATCAGTTGCTCGAAGTCGTCCAGTTCCCTGCCAAAGTGGCCACCATGGCGCTCGGCGTGCTCGGCCTGATGGGCGCCGTCCTCTCCATCACCGGCATCTTCGGAATGGCCGCGTATTCCGTCAGCAAGCGCCTCAAAGAACTCGGCATTCGCATCGCACTCGGCGCACGCCGCAAGGAAGTCCTCAGCACTGCACTCGGTCGCGCCGTCCGCCTCCTCGCCCTTGGCTCCGTTGCCGGACTCATCCTCGGCCTGCTGGCTTCCCGCGTGCTCGCTTCCATCGTGTACCAGGCCACGCCACGGGATCCATGGGTGCTCGCCGGCGTGGTGCTTGCCATGGCTCTCCTCGGCCTCATCGCGACATGGATCCCGGCACAGCGCGCGCTCTCCGTCGACCCCATGGCGCTCCTCCGCGAAGACTAACGCGGGCGCTGAACAAGTCTTCCGTCTCTGCGATAATTCCTTCGAACCCGGCCAGCCCATACAAAACATCGGGAGAGAGGGACCACCATGAGCGTTGATGATCAGGATGCGATCGCAGGACCCTGGACCCGCCGAAAATTCATGCAGATCGGCGTGACCGGCGCGGTGATGCTCAACGAAGGCCTGCTCGCTCCGGCCGAAGACCACGCCACGCACGCCTCCATGCTCGACGTCCCCTTCGACAAGCGCGATCCGCACATCGGCATGATTGGACTCGGCGGCCGCGGCACTTCCCTCCTCGGCAACCTGCTCGCCGCCGACGCACAGATCGTCGCGGTCTGCGATATCGTACCCGAGAAAGCCGAGCATGCTGCCGGCCTCATCACCGCTGCCGGACAGAAGAAGCCCGCGCTCTATACCGAAGGTCCGCATCACTTCGAATCCATGGTTGCGCGCAACGATCTTGACTTCATCATCGCCGCCACTCCATGGAGCTGGCACGCCGACATGGCCGTTGCCGCCATGAAGAGCGGCAAAGATGTCTGCGTCGAAGTCCCGGCCGTGACCACGCTCGAAGACTGCTGGCGCATCGTCCGCACTTCGGAAGAAACCCGCAAGCACTGCATGATGCTTGAGAACTGCTGCTACGGCTATAACGAAACCTTGATCCTTCGCATGATCCATGCCGGCGAGTTCGGCGAGATTCTCTACGGCGAAGGCGCGTACCTGCACGATCTCCGCGGCGAGCTCTTCTCCAATGCGGGCGAAGGCCTGTGGCGTCGCACCGAGCACACGCGCGCCAACGGAAACCTCTATCCCACACACGGCCTCGGGCCGGTCGCGAATTACATGAACATCCAGCGCGGCGACCGCTTCGATTATCTCGTCTCCATGAGCGCGCCACAGCGCGGCCTCGACCTCTATCGCAAGCAGAACCTCAAGCCCGACGATCCCCGGTGGGCCGAGCGCTACATCACCGGCGACCTGAACATTTCGCTTATCCAGACTGCCAAAGGCCTGAACATCACCGTGAAGCATGGCGTCTCAACGCCGCATCCCTACGACCGCATCAACCTGATCGCCGGCACTAAGGGCCTCTTCGCCGACTATCCTCCACGCATCTACTTCGACGGAATGAACAAGGATGAGGCCTGGGGTTCGATCGACAGCTACAAGCAGTACCAGCACCCGCTCTGGCAGCGTGAAGGCGAAATCGCCCAGAAAATCGGCGGCCACGGCGGAATGGACTTCATCATGCTCTATCGCCTGCTGCAGTGCATCCGCGAAGGCCTCGCGCCCGATATGGATGTCTACGACGCCGCAACGTGGTCAGCCGTCGGCCCGCTCAGTGTGGCCTCGGTCGCGCGTGGCAGCGCGCCCGTCAAGTTCCCCGACTTCACCCGCGGCAAGTGGCAGCAACGCAGCATCTCCGCGATCGCCACGCAGGGTTGAGTTGTGGAACCGTCGCTTCCGATCCGCTTTCATCAATGAGGTTGTCATGGTTGAGCGACACGGACACCGCGCAAGGGGCGAGTCGAATCATCTGCGGTTGTCTCTGACAAAAACCCGACTTTCCGGTCCGACTGGGCGGCGCTGTTTTACTCTCCCGGCTTGATCGCCTTCAGCGGAGTCTCTTCCGTTGCGATGTCTTCTTCCACTTTCCACGTTCCGTCCGCCTGTTTTTTGTAGACCTCGACGTAGTTGCCCGCCTGGCCCGCACGTTTCTTCGTCTTGGGATCGGTCGTCGTGTACTGGAACGTGCCTTGTGTATACGCAATGTCTCCCGACTTTGCAACTTCCACTTTGGTCGGTGCGAAAACCAGCGAGAAGTTCGGATCGCCCAGCTCCGGTTTCATTCCCGCGAGAATCGCCTGTTTACCGCTCATCAGCGGTGTGTCGGGAAGCATCGAAGCGGCGTCGTCCGCATAGAATGCAGCCGCCTTCTCCGGCTCTTTCGTCGCAAACGCCTTCACCCACGCCGCCTCGGTGTCGCGGATCGCCTTTTCATCGACGGCCCGGGTGTCTGGCGTGGCCGTCGCGGATGTCGGAGCCTGCATGCACCCCGAGGTCATCATCCCGATCAACCCGCCTGCAACCAGTAACACAGCGGTCCTGCGCATCAGCAATTCTCCTTTGATCGATACGTTTTCAACGCGACCGAGAGACGTTTCTTCGACCGTACTCCTACGTCGTCCCTGATCCTGGGTCTTCGTCTGTGGGGTGACTCACAGCCCCGCCTTCGTCTCTTCGGCCATGTAATCCACCACGGCCTTCAGATCGCCCTTGGTCTCTTCGAAAACCTTGAGCTGCCGGTCCGCGCCCGTTCCTGTCGCCAGAATCTTTCGCACGCCATCGATCGCCTCGCGGCTCCCCAGCTCGTCTACTTCGCGATCGATCATCACCAGGTACTCCTCAACCAGGTCGCGCAGCGGAACCTCCTGCTGCTTGCCAAAATCGATCAGGTTGCCGTCCAGCCCGTAGCGAACCGCGCGAAACTTATTCTCCGCGATCAGCGAGCGCGTGTAGTGCCGAAAATCCTGGTTCGCGGCGTGCAGCCGGTACAGATACGCCGCCGTCGCTTGGATCAGCGCGGCAATCGCCACCGTTTCCTCCGCCCGCAGCGGAATATCGCAGGCCCGTACCTCCACCGTATTGAAGAACGGGTGCGGCCGGATATCCCACCAGATCTTTTTCGCGTTATCGATGCACTTGGTCCGAACCAGCAAACTCACATAGCTCTCGAATTCCGAGTAGCTCGAGAACGCATCGGGAATGCCCGTGCGTGGAAAATTCTCAAACACCTTGGCGCGATATCCTTTGTATCCCGTGTTCAGCCCCAGCCAGAACGGCGAATTCGTCGCCAGTGCCATGATGTGCGGCAGAAAGTAGCGCATCGAATTCATGATGCGAATCGCCGCTTCCCGGTCCTCGATGCCCACGTGCACATGCAGGCCGAAAATCAGATTCGCGCGCGCCACCAATTGCAGGTCTTTCACTACCTGGTGATAGCGAGGGTCAGGATAGATCTCCTGTGTGCGCCAGTCGGCAAAAGGATGCGTAGCGCCGGCCACCAGTTGCAGATCGTGCTCCTGCGCCAGCTTGATCATCTCGCGGCGCAGGTCGTAGATATCCTCGCGGGCCTCGTCGATGTTCTTGCAAACCCGCGTGCCCACCTCCACAACCGATGTGTGCATCTCGGCCTTCACCCGTTCCTGCAGGCGCATCTTGCCCTGCGCAAGCATTTCGGTCTGGATATGGGACCGCAGATCGCGGGTAATCGGATCGATGGTCTGGTATTCCTCTTCGATGCCAAGCGAGAAGGATGGCCGCATTTGTCTCTCCGGCTGGGGTTTGCAGCGTTTCCCCGCCCATTGTACGGCAATATACTTTCGCTTTTTGTTCGCTTTTGGGCTATGATGCACCCAGCCATGAACCTTTTCACCCAACTCGATACCGAGCCGACCTACGAGGAGGTCACCGAGGGCGCCGTGCTGATGCGCGGCCTTGCGCTTCCCCAGGATCGCGAGTTTCTGGGCGCCGTGGACGAAATCGTGGCCGCCGCCCCATTGCACAATGCCACGACGCCCAGCGGACTTCCCATGTCCGTCATGGTCACCGATTGCGGCGATCCCTCCGCGTTTGCGCGCCGCTGGGATCCGCAGAATCCCGAAAGCCGCAGATGGCCGCCCATCCCGCGCGTCCTGCGCGATTTCGCTCTTCGATGCGCCTTGCGCGCCAGGTTCCCGCAGTTCCGCCCCGACTCCTGCCACATCAATCGTTACCAGGCCGGAACGAAACTGGGCCTGCACCAGGATCGCCACGAACGCGACTTCGATCAGCCCATTGTCTCCATCTCACTCGGACTTCCCTGCGTCTTTCTCTTCGGAGGATTGCAGCGCACCGACAAGCCGCGCCACATTCTGCTCGAGCATGGAGACGTCTTCGTTTGGGGAGGCCCGGCGCGCATGTGTTTTCACGGTGTGCAGCCACTGAAGCCGGGTAGCCACCCGCTCACCGGCCCCTACCGCATCAACCTCACCTTCCGTAAAATCGGTTAGCCAAACGCAGGTCTCGTCTGACTTGAAGCGCTGGAGTTTCCATCGGGGCAAGTCGCCGGCCGTGAAGGGTGAAAGGTACGGGCTTTAGCCCGTATATGGACGACGAAATAGAAATCCGGCTTGAGCCTCCCGCCGAAGCTCTTCAAGTCGCGCCTGCTCTGAGAATTGCACCACGCATCAACCTCGGATCCGCTCAACTTCCCACCAGGTCGAGCCGCCTCGCCCTTCTCCTCAGGAGCATGCGCACCGAAAATGTGCTGAACAACGCGCCGATAACCCCGAGAATGATTTGCGGCATCCACAGTTGCGCGATCGTATCGATGCGTGCGGTCTCCGGGTAGCCCTTGAGGTAGATCACCCGGGTATGCTCGCCGAGCTTCAACCGCACATTCGAGTGCGCCATCATCAGGCGGATTCGCCCATCCGTCGTGGCAAAGCGCACCACCGGCTTATACACTTCTTTCGAGAACTGGCTGGAATAGACACGCTCCAGGTCGATCACGGTTCCATCGGCGACAACGCCATTGCGAACGAAGAAAACCGTGGGAATCGACGCGACAATCGCGATCACAAGCAGCAGCGGCCCCACGGCATACAAGAGGCCGACAAAGAACCAGGCGATCAGCCGAGCGATCACAGTGAAGGAAGTGTAGCGCACCCCGTTTGAGTCAGCCTCAGATGCTGTCTATTCCGACGCAGAGGCCTTGGCAGACTTCTTGGCCGCGGCCTTCTTCACCGCAGCCTTCTTCACCGCGGCCTTCTTTGCCGCGCTTTTCGCTGCCCCCACCCCGAGGAAACCCGACCACCTCAAGTCCAGCATCAGCGGAGCCAGCTTGGCCTTCTCAATCGCCATGTCCGCCACTTCCTTCACAATCCAGTCGAAGTTCACCTGCCCTACCGAGTGCAAATCCGCATCGGGCGCCGGATTCATGAAGTCAATCGCATACGGAATCCCATCCTCCACGGCAAACTCCACCGTGTTCAGGTCGTAGCCCAGCGCGCGGCACAGCGTCAACGCATCGGCCTCCACGCGCTTCAGCAGCTTCGCGTCATACGCCGGCGGATTCTGCACATAGCGCTCGTGGTGTGGCCGCCGCGGATCGTACGGCATGATGTGCACCTTCTGCTGCCCCACCACATAGCAGCGAAAATACTCCGTAAAGTCCACCGCCTTCTGGTACATCATGCATAGCTGGTGCGACTGATCGTAGGCGTGGAAGAACTCCTCGCGGCTGTGAATGTGGTAAACGTCGCGCCACCCTCCGCCGTTCACCGGCTTCATAAATCCGTGCTCGCCCACGTAGGCAAACACCCCATCCCAATCCAGCGGGTATTCCAGGTTGCGCATCGACCGGTCCGTCGTCCCCTCCGGGTGTTTCTTGTGCGGCAGGATCACGGTGGGTGGCACCGCCACACCGAGCCTCGCCGCCAGCGAGTAGTTGAAGAACTTGTCATCCGCCGACCACCAGAACGGGTTGTTGATGATGATCGTCCCGCTCAGCGCTGCATGCTTCAAAAACGCCCTGTAAAACGGAATATCGTGCGAGATCCGGTCGACAATCACGGCGTAAGGCGACGGTTTATCGAGGTGAACGGCGCTGGTCTGAACGAATTCCGCCTGGACGCCATCCACATTCCGCGCGTTGATATGCTCCACCAGTGCGCCGGGAAAGCTGTTTTCCATACCAAACAGGACGCCGATTTTCTTCATGTTTGCCCTCCTCCGCGTACAGCGGCCGGCCCCTTCGCTAATTCCGCCATCAGTTTACGGCACTTCCCGCGTGCTGCATCAAGTGTGCTGCGCGGCACTGCGTCCTGCCTGGTTCAGAGCTACTTTGAGTCTGGTCGAATGCGGGAGGTGCGTGTGAATTACAGGGTGCTGACGGTTTCAAGGGAATTCGGCAGCGGCGGCGGAAGAATTGCCAAGTCGGTGGCCGACAAGCTCGGCTGGAAGCTGCTCGACAGCGCATTGATCGAGGCTATTGCCTGCACAACGCACGTGTCGCCCGGAGTAGTCAGTCACTTCGACGAGCACGTCGAAGGATGGTTGGCCCGCGTGAACCGGCATGCCATGCGCGGCGCGGCTCTGGCAGCCGGCGTCGTTCCCGACGAGAACAACTGCTTCGATCCCGACGTCATGGCCAAGCTCACACGCAAAATCATCGAGCAGGCCCATATCGACGGCAACTGCGTGATCGTAGGCCGCGGAGCGCAGTGCATCCTCCAGCGCAAGCCCGACGTTTTTCATGCCTACGTCTATGCGCCGTTCTATGAGCGCGTGCAGCGCCTTCGCCAGCGCCTCGGTCCTGGCATCAACATCGAAGAGCGCATCCGCGAAGTTGACACCGAGCGGGCGCACTACCTTCAGTTCACCTTCAACCAGCGCTGGAACGATCCGCACCTCTACGATCTCATGATCTCGTCCCGGGCCGATGAAGAAGACACTGCGCGCGTCCTTCTCTGCGCCATGACCGGCCGTCAAGGTTAGCCGGTCACAACTCCGTCCGCTGTAGCCTGGCCTGTCGCGCAACTAGTTGCCCTGCGTCACCACGTCCAGGTCCGTATCGAACGAAAGTTTTGCGATCACCTCAGACAGGTGCGCCCGCGCCGACTCACGCTGCTGCTGCAGGCTTGCCTGGTCCTTCCGCGAAGTATCCAGATCATCCTCGGCCCGATTCAGCTCGTCCACAAACCGTTTCGCCGCCTCGTTGCCCTTCAGCGCCGTCACGTTCTCGCGGATGCGCGCTTCGTCATCGCCCAGCGTCTTCTGCTTCTGCTGATTCTCTGCAAGCTTGCGATTCACATCCGCCAGCGCCGTCTCCGCATCGACCAGAGGCCGCAGCTTCGTCTCCAGTTCCGGCGTGTACTTGCTCACAGCCACGAGAAACGCCGTCCGATCTAAATCCGGATTGATCACCACCGTCTCCGCCAGATCCGTTTTCTCGCCTACCTTCAGCTCCGACGATTGATGGGGTTCGACCGCGACCTTGAAGCGGTATGCATTCGCCGTCGTCTCTGCCGGCTTGGTCTCGGTCGTCAGCTCCGACCGATCCTGCCGCGGATGCTCCACGACCACCGTCCGCGCATCGTTCGCGCCATTCGTCACCGTGTAGGTGCTCTCCGACCGCTCGCTCGTCGTCTCAATCATCACGCCATCGTGCATCGCAATATGGTGCAGCGTGCGCTTGTCGGTAAACCCGCCGCGCCGCACCTTTACCGCCTGGTCCGTCGCATAGCTCAGCAGCCGCTTCTCGCCCGGGTGGATCGGATCGAGCAGCCCCTCGCCGGCAAACTCGCCATTCTCGAAAATCGAAAAACTCCCCGAGTCCAGCGTCACGCTCGATTTGTTCTCCAACCACACAGCACGCAACGGCCTCGCTTCGCTTTGGCTCCAAAGGGTCACGTGCTCCGCCGGCAAATCCTGTTGCAGAATCGGAACCATCGCCGACTCGTTCTTGTGGATCGTCACCGGTGCCGAAAGCGCGTACTCAAAGAAATCATCGAATGCGTTCGCCGACACATCGCTTTGCTGCATCGCATCGCTCACCCGGTACACTCCGCCGCCGTAGCCTCCGCCAGATCCGCTGCCAATCCCTCCCAGTGTTGCCATATTCGTCCCGCTCACCGTCACTGTTTCTGCGGCGTTGGCATAAGCGCCTTTCAGTCTCCCATTCACATCTTTTTGGGCCATTGGGCCCCCAACCGGCATGGGAGGCGCAGCCATGAGCTTTGCGCTGAGATCAAGGCGGTCAAATTCCCTCTCCGCCGCCTCATGCGTCTGTGGCGTCGTTTCCGCCGCCACCGCAATCGGAATCTCCGGCCTCCGCGTGTACAGCGGCTGCGACAGCGGCTGAATGAAGCTCTGCGGCGCCCCGGCTACCAGCGCCAGCTGCACGTTGTCCCAGTCCGCGCCCACCGTGTTGTCCACCACGGCCCACCCCTGCACCGTCGCGTTGCCGTTCGCCTCGCGTGGAAACACAATCCGGTACGTCGACTTCCACACCGGCACTTCGCTGATGTAGCTCACGCGCAATTCACGCTGCCCTTGCCCCAGTGCATCGAGCGTCAGATGCCGCAGCCCCGTCGCGTGCGCGGTCGACAACAACTCGAGATAGCGGTCCAGTTGTCCCTGCAGACCAGCATCCACCGGGCGCACGCTCAGTGCGGGCGTTAGCTCGATCACCCGCACCGCGCCCGAACCCGCCACCACGGTCAGATAGAACTTATTCACAGTCGTATCGCCGTCGTTCCCACCTGCTTTTTCGGTTCGCGCTTCAATCGACATCAACCGCCCCTCGATCGTTCCACCAGGTGCACCTGTCACTTCCACGCGTTGCCCGCGCAGCGACTGAAACAAGTCCGTCGAATTCGGATCATCGCTCATGCCTAGCGAAAGCGTCTTCAGCTGCTCGGCCAGCGGCGTGGTCGAGTTGTAATTCACCCCCGCAATTCTGCCGCCGCCTTCATCCAGCACGGTCAATGACTGCAGCACATCGTTCAACTGCGGCGAGGTGAAATCGATGGTCACACGCTGGTTCCCGCTCACCGTGCCGGCGTGCTCAAAGTACCCGACACCGTTTTTGTAGAGCACGACTTTGCGCACCGGCAGGTCTTTCACCACCGGTGGCGCCGCCGAGATCGCAGCCGGTGCAGCGGTTTTCGTTCTGGATGTTGGCTTGGTTGTTTGCGCGGTCAGCGCAAGCGCAGAAAAGACACAGCAACAGCAGGTCAGCAACAGACGCATGATCCCTCCGGTCGAAACGGGAAGCATCGACGCGAGCTAAAGCAGTGCTCTCGCGCCTGCCGACAACAGATCCGTTTGCTTCTTTGACACCGCAAAGCGCAAAAGGGCTCCTCCCGCTCTGCCAATTTCCTTCATCAGAACGACGCGCGTGCTTCCTCTTGCACTGAAAAATTCAAAACGCGATCACGGGCCGAGTCACCCCATACGCGAGCTGGCTGCCCCAGGGTCCGACCCTGCTGCGGCGCGATCGGTTTTGTGACAAGGCCACGGCTTCAGCCGGGCCATCAACGCGGAATCACTCCAAGCTTCAATCCCTGAGAGACACTCCCAGCGTGAGGCGTCCCGTCCGAACTCGCTACGGCAAGGGTTGGTCAGTTCGCGATGCGCTGCAATTGGCCGAGGTGGTTCAGGTCATGGCCTGCCATCGTTTCCACGATGGTCTTGAACGTCATCCGACCGCGCTCGGGATGGGTGACCTGCCTCGAACCGTGCTCGTGAAGCGCCGCATTGATCAGGATCAGATTCCAGTTGCGCAGCGCGGCAAACGTCGCCAATGCCTGCGCAGCCGGAATGCGCTCATACGGCGACGCCCACTTGTCCTGATCGAAGGGCTGGATGATGTGGTCGTCTTCCGCCAGCGTCTGGCGCAGCCTGAAGCCGAACACCATCTCGCAGTCAGCCAGGTGGCAGGCAATCTGCACGGCGCTCCATTTGCCGGGAGCCGGCGGCTCAGTAGCTTTTTCGGGCCCAATGCTGCGAATCAGGCTTGAAAGCGATGAGGGTGTCGAGGCGAGGATGACTTCGAGCGCGCGCCCATCAAGATGCCTTGCGTAGGGATTGAGTGCACTCATGGAACAGTCTCCCGGGAATCGAATGGAACTGGTCTTTGTATTATCCGACGAGTAGCGCGGTCATTTGGGTGCATAAGTTTCCCACAGGCCGAGCTATCGGACCCAGCTCTGCGCGCCACCAACTGGCCCACACACCTACAGATACTGCTGGATCATCCGCTGCCACGTCGGCCAGTCGTGCGCGTTCCACGAATCCCAGATGTAGAGCTTGTGCGGGATCCATTTGTGATTCATCAGCCGGTCCATCTGCTGGTTCTGCCCCAGGCACTGGTCGTCCCATCCTGTCCCCAGGATGTACATATTGCGGCTGTAGTGATCCAGGAACCAGGGATCGGTCAAGTTCGGGAGGTATTGAGCAGGCTGGTTGAAGTAGACATCCGGGTCGTGGTAGCCGTGCAAAAAATTCGTGGTATCGAAAGCGCCCGACATCGACAGCACCCCGGTGAACACATCGGGATGACGCAGCGCAATGTTCACCGCGTGGTACCCGCCAAAGCTGCAGCCCAGCGAAACAAGATGCGAGTCGTGATTCTTCTGCCGGATCAGCGGCGTCACTTCATGAATCAGGTAATCCTCGTACTGCATGTGCCGGGCGATTTTCCATCGCGGCGGAACATTGCGGTTATACCAGCTCTCCATATCCACGGAGTCGACGCAATAAAACTGCAGATGCCCGCCCTCGATCCGATCCCGCACCGCCGCGATCATCTGGCGGTCTTCAAACTCGTAGAAGCGTCCGCCTGACGTGGGAAACACCATCACCGGCAAACCCGCGTGCCCGAAGACGAGCAACTCCATGTCGCGACCGAGGCGGCTCGAATACCACTTGTGATACTCACGATTCATGGGGCGCGTTCGCTCCTCTTGCAGGTTGATTGGGGCTTTCCTGATACTGTATCAGCGGTGGTCGACCCAGCCCTTTCAGATGGGGAATGAATGCTGTTTTGAAAGGGCTCGGCTTCAGCCGCGCCATAAGAGCCGCAATGTACTTGGTCAAGAGCCACAACGCCGAAGTTCCTGAAGGCGCTACAAAAAGAGCTTTCACTTTAAGAAGCCGGGAAGCTTAAGAAATAGAATCACCATACCGCGTGCAAACCGCGAAATCCTCCTATCAGGGAATACAAAGGATTGAATCCAGAGTCAGAGATCAACGAGGATGCGTCGGCCGATCCCAAGGCCCCAAGCGAAACCGCCACGCCCCATCCGCGCCTCCGCCTCCATCCCGACTTCTCCGGCAACTACCTCCCCGACAAACGCAACCTCATCGTCTATGTTCCTCCGGACTACGACGATTCGCCCAACCAAACTTACCCCGTCCTCTACATGCAGGACGGACAGAATCTCTTCGACCCTGAGACTTCCTTCGTCAAAGGCAAACCGTGGGAGATGCGGGAACACGCCGACGCCGTGATCGAAGCCGGCGAAGTGACTCCCCTCGTCATCGTCGGAATCTACAACACCGAGCGGCGTCTCGCCGAGTACACTCCCGACCGCAACCGCCAGATGGGTGGCGGCGAAGCCGACTGCTACGGTCTCATGCTCACCCGCGAACTGATGCCCTGGATCGCCGCGCGTTATCGTGTGCGCACCGATCGCGAATCAACCGGCCTCGGCGGGTCGTCTCTCGGCGGCCTCCTCACGCTCTTTCTCGGTCTGAAGCATCCCGAGTGCTTCGGCAAGCTCGCCGCGCTCTCGCCCAGCGTCTGGTGGAACCACAAGAGCATCCTTGGCTACCTGAACGAGCGCGCCCCGCAAATCTGGGAACGACCGAAGCTCTGGCTCGACGTCGGCGACCGCGAAGGCCAGCGCACGCTGCGCGATGTCGAGCATCTCGCCCGGCGGCTGAAAGCGAACGGATGGCGTCCGGGCGAGAACCTGCACGTTGAGCGCGTTGCCGGTGGGACCCATGATGAAGCCAGTTGGTCGACCCGCGTCCGCCCCATGCTCCGCTTTCTCTTTCCTGTCTGACCAAACCTCCCTTGACCGCGTGAGAACAACCTCGGCCGGAAATTTGCTCATCCTATAAAGCCGGGGGCGATTATTTCAGCAGAATTTTCGTGAGCCATCGAAAAAACCGGAGTATGCTTCAAGCAGAAAAGCAATCAACGCTACGTCATCTGAAGTGGGTTTGATTCAGCTGACAGAGTTTGTCGACTTACTCTCACAACCGTTCCCTGCTCCCCCTAACATCTTTGGATTGAGAAATATGGGCCTTCATCCAGAAAGAAAGGGATGAAAGAGCAGATGCTGGATCCACTCGAATCGAATATATTCGGATCGCTACGCACTCTATTTGCGAACTACGACGGGCCGGCCTTCTCCATCCGGCTCTGGAACGGCGCTTGCTGGTTTTCCTCGGTAAACCGCAAACTCGCTTGCACCATTCTCGTTGCGAATCCCCGAGCGCTCGCAACCCTCATCTCCGGGCCCAACGAAGTCGCCTTGGGCGAGGCATTCGTTGACGGCGGTCTCGACGTCGAGGGCGATATCTTCGCGGTTTTCTCCATTTCAGAGCATCTGCTCAAGCGCCCCCGCAGTCTTCAGCAGAAAGTCGCCGAAAAATTGGCACGCACCGCTCATGGCGCCGGCGAACGATTCAAGCACGGAGCGGAAAATTCTCGCGCGCGCGACCGCGCCTCCATTGCCTACCACTACGACCAACCGCTCGCCTTCTTCGAGCCGTGGCTGGGCTCATCGCTGGTGTACTCCTGTGCCTACTTCCGCGACCCTCAGGACTCTCTTGATGTCGCACAACGCCAGAAAATCGAGCACATCTGCCGCAAGCTTCGCCTCAAACCCGGCGAGCGCTTTCTCGACATAGGCTGCGGCTGGGGTAGCCTCCTGCTGCATGCTGCCGGCGAGTGCCAGGCCGAGGCGGAGGGAATCACCCTCAGCCATGCGCAATCAGAAACAACTTCGCGTCGCATCAAGGAAGCTCGCCTCAACGGATCCTGCCGCGTGAGCCTCCGCGATTATCGCGATCTCGACTGCCAGAACAAACAGTTCGACAAGATCGCCAGCGTTGGCATGTACGAACACGTGGGCCTGCAAAACCTGCCTCTTTATTTCGGAATTGCTTACAGCCTGGTGCGCCCGGGCGGCCTGTTCCTGAATCACGGCATCGCCCGCTCGCCGAACTCCCCCAGTCGTGAAAGATCGTTTATCGACCGGCATGTTTTCCCCACCGGCCATCTCGTTACTCTTTCTCAGGCTCTCACCGCGGCCGAATCGGCGGGCTTCGAGATTCGCGATGTAGAAAACCTGCGCGAGCACTATGAATTGACCCTCAGACGCTGGGCGGAGGGACTCATGCGAAATGCAGGCGAAGTACTGCGCTACGTCTCCAAAACCACCTACCGCATTTGGCTGCTCTACATGGCTGGTTCCGCCGCCGCATTTCAACGGGGCGACATCGGCATCTACCAGGTGTTGCTCAGCCGGCCCGATCACGGCGACAGTGCATTACCGCTGACCCGCGAGGACCTCTACGAAGCTCGACCCGAAAGCGAACCCGAAACAATGGAAGAACCCATGCAGGCATAATCGGATTATTTGGACCCTCTGCGCTCAGCTCGAAAGGGGATTCAGCATGTCGATTCTGATGGTCGGTGGTTCCGGACACCTTGGCAAGAACATTACGCTTCAGCTTGCGAAACGAAATCTTGACGTAACGGCCATGTTGCGCGGCGGCCAAAGCCATCCCTCCTCGAATGAGCTGCGCGAAGCCCGGGTGCGCATTGTGGACGGTGATCTGTGCGACCCTGCCACCCTCACCGAGGCCGTTCGCGGGGTCGACCTCGTCATTAGCTCGGCAACCTCCATGCCCGCCGCTTTCAACGATGGACTGAGGAAGGTCGATCATGAGGGAACTCTGGCGCTGATCGCCGCCGCCGAAAACCAGGGAGTCAGCCGCTTCCTCTATGTCTCCTACTCGGGGAACATTCGACATGAGAGTCCGCTCGAAACAGCAAAGCGCTCTTGTGAAGATCGCCTGCTCAGCGGCAACATGCAAGCAGTCATTCTTCGCCCCTCCTACTTCATGGACATGTGGCTGAGTCCCCTGCTCGGGTTCGCCGCCGCCAATGGTTCCGCAAGGATCTATGGAACCGGCGAGTCCAGGGTCAGCTATATCGCCACATCGAATGTGGCGGACTTTGCCGTAGCCCTCGCCTGCGAGGCGCCCACGGAAAAGAACACGATCCTCGAACTCGGCGGTCCGCAGAACTTGTCCCAGCTTGAGGCGGTTGCGATTTTTGAACAGGCCCTTTCAAAGCAAATCAAGGTTGAACATGTCCCAGTCGAGGCCCTGGCCGCGCAGCACGCATCTGCTGATCCTCTCCAGAAGACATTCGGCGCATTGATGCTTGGGTATGCCGAGGGCGACGTGGTCGCTGGCGCAACTGAAAACGCTCGCCGCTACGGGATCAGGCTGAGCTCGGTTTCCGAATACGCATCCCGCCTGGCTTCCGAGATGACGACCGCCTGATGGCGTCTGCCAGGTCGCAGCGAGCTAAATCAGGCGTTCGTAAATCTTCCATTCGCGGTCGGGCTGGATGAGGAGTTGAACCTGGTGCCCATCCACCCGTGATTTGGCGTCCTCAAACTTCGCCTTCACGTTTTCCGGATCGCGCGTGTAGAACACCAGTTCACGCATCCCGCTCGTGGTGATCACCGCCACAAAGATCGACTCCCGATCCGCTTCCAGCAATCCGCAAAGATGCTCTTCAATGTCATCCAGCTGCGCGTTCTCCGTCGTGGAAGGCAGGCCGGATGGTTCCGGGTCGAGCAAAGGCATGGCGATTCCGACCTGGTGATCGTAACCCTCCACCCCGGTAAACTCCCGGTACGCCGCGTTCATGCGAACAATCATCGGGTTGCCGTTATGCTCGCCTTCCGCCACCGTCCATTCCTCAGCCAGCGGCAGGTCCTCGGATTTCAGGGATTTCCTTGAATGAAAAGGCCACATGCTGTGGTCAGCTCCCGGCTCCAATCCGATCAGGAGCCCTATCTATTTGGTTCCATCGATCTTCCCATACCGGATGGGGCATCCAAAAGGCCCGCTGCTTCCCTTGCCCTGCGTCCCACTTTCAGCGATACTTAGATGTTGTGTGTTGCGTGGCTGGGCACCGGCTGTCCTGCCACTTCATCGGCGGCCTGTCGCCGGCCCGCCTGCAGTTTTCGATGGCGTTTGATCCGTGGAAGCCGTACGCCAATGGATTCATCATCGAAAATGCACTGAATCGTATGCATCTGAAAGGAACTGGAACCCCGTGGTGATGATTCGTTTGGCGCGCGTTGGCGCCCGCAAGCAGCCCTACTACCGCATCGTCGTGATCGAGAAGGACCGCGCCCGCAACGGCCGCTCCATCGAAGTCGTTGGAACCTACAATCCCCGCACCAGCCCCGCTACCGTCGACCTGAAGCGGGAGCGCATCGACTATTGGCGCGGCGTGGGTGCCCAGTTGTCCCCCACCGTCGCCAAAATCATCGAAAAGAACCCTGCACCGGCCCCCGCAGCCGCCTGAAATATCCCCCCTTTCGGCGCGTAAACTAAGGCTTCAACTCCGCGCGCACACACATGCTGACGTACCCATGTGTGTGTGCTACTATTCGCGCACCGGTCCAAGTTAAAATTTGGATTCGTACGGTCAGAGGCAAGTGCATGACCCAAGTGGATATGGTGGCAGTAGATGAACTGGTTCGCGAAATTGCGCGAGCCCTGGTGGATGAACCGGCAGCCGTCGAGGTGCACACGGTAGACAGGGACGAGAACACCGTTCTCCGCCTCCGCGTGGCGCCACAGGACGTAGGCAAGGTCATCGGTAAGCAAGGCCGGACGGCCCGCTCGGTTCGTACCATTCTGGGCGCCGTCAGCATGAAACTGCACCACCGCTACACGCTCGACATCCTGGAAGAGGACGACGAAGTCTAGATGGCGGAACTCCCCCGATGCAGTTGTGATGATGCCGCCTGAAGTGCCCGATGAATGGGCGTGGCTCGCCCGGATTCGCCGTACGCAAGGCCGCAAAGGCGAGGTTTTCGCCGAGATCCTCACTGACTTTCCTGAAAAGTTCGCCGAACGGCGGAGCGTGTGGCTCCTCGCAGAGAGCCCGGCCGGTGCTCCATCGCGTCAGCCTGAGATCACGGCGCCACCACGTGAAGCCGAGCTCGTGAACCACTGGTCCCACAAGGGCGGCATCGTTCTCCACTTCGCTGGCATCGACTCAATCTCCGCTGCCGAGCGGTTGCTTGGACTCGGTGTCGCGATTCCGAAGACGGCCCGCGCCCATCTCTCCAGCGACGAAGCCTACATCAGCGATCTCATCGGTTGTGCATTGATCGACGTCGCGCAGCACCCGGCAGCCAACATCGGCGCCATCGAAGACGTGGACCGTTCCGCTGGTCCCGCGCCTTTGCTCATCGTCCGCAGTCCATCGCGCGAAGAAATCCTCATCCCCTTCGCACAGAGCTATCTGCGCCGGCTCGACACAGACAACAAGCGCGTCGAGATGGCCCTCCCCGAAGGCCTCATCGATCTGAATCAACCGTCCTCCGCGTAGATCCCAGGACTGGCTGCCCAGTCCGGGCTGCCGCGGGCAGGTCTTCCTACGCCGGGCGATATCACGTCGTGACTCGCCAAGTCGAGATTGGTCTTGTAACAAGGGCACGACTTCAGTCGGGCCATAAACCAACAAAATGAATTTCGGGCTTTAGACCCTGTTCGAGGTGAGTGCCAAGAAAAGCGCCCCTACTGCACCGTCACCGGCCTCCACGTCCCGTCCGCATCCTTCAGCGCCGCCTGCAGCGGCCGCGGCGGTCCCTTCGGCGGCACCGTCACCTCCATCCAGAGTTCCTGGCCCGGCTTGCGCGCGCTCGGGTCGATCGCGTGTTCCGGCAGATAAAAATCCACCGGCTCATCAAGCCGCAAATTCTCGCAGGAGCTGTCGGGAACCGCCCCAACCGACTGCCCCTTCGAGCTGTCCTCTGAATCAGGAAGCCGAATCGCAATCAGCTTCTTGTCCTTCACCGCGAGCGTTGCCTGGAAATGAATCGCCTGCGGCGAAATCACCGCGTATTTCGACCCCCCAGGCACGCCGTTGGCGTCCCTTGGAAAACGGGCGGCCTTCCCCGACGGCAGCGTGCTGCCGCAGCCATCCACAATCAGCTGCGTGCTCAGGTACCGCCCCCGCATCACCGCTTCCGGGTCGTACGCCAAGGTCCTTGTCCACACGCGCGGGCACGTCATCCGCTGATAAAAATACTTCGCTGCGATCGAAGAAACCAGTCCTAGTTGGATCACAAGCAGCGCCAGCGAAGTCTTCGCAATCTTCATTGCACCGCCTCCTGCGCGTGCGCTTCGCTCATGTGCGTCAGCAGGCCGCGCCGCGTCTTCTCAAGCGCCCAGCCGCCGGCCAGGAACAGAATGCCCACGCCGATCAGCCCCAGCGAGCGCCCAACCTTGTCGAAGATGTCGCTGAAGTAAAACCAAACCACCGTAATCGCGAATCCGACAATCCCGAAATTCACCAGCGCCTTGCTTGCTTCGCGCATGCCCCACCAGATGATGAAAATCGAGAACAGCGCCACCACTGGATAGGCCGCAAGATTCGGCTCGCTGTGGACATACGATCCGCGCCCGTACGCATAGTTGTAGTACTCGCGCCAGGTGTGATTGCACCACGGCAGCGCAATCCCGAACGCAATCGCAACCACGACCGGCGCCAGGCTCTTGCGCAACCGGAACAACGAACACAACAACGGAATCGCAGCAATATCGATCCAGCCCCACACCCGCGTGTGCAGCGCGAGGTAGGTTTCGCGTCCGTCCCACGATGACCGCCAGCTTTCCAGCAGGAGCACCACGCCGGTCAGCGCCGCGATCGCTGCCACCGCGAACAGGACGCCGCGCACCACTTTGCGCTCCGACCCGAGAAAGACAGTCAGATACAACATTCCCCACGCAATCAGAAATCGCCCGATGTAGACGTCATCCCCAATGTGAGATTCGGCCGCATACGAAAACTCGCAGAGAATCCATGCCGGCAGCAGCAGCAGTGTGAGAATCTCCTGCGCCTGGTCCTGCAGCAGCGCCCACCCTGCCAGCGCGGCAATGCCCCACAACAGGATGGCCGCCGGCCAATGTTCCTGGATGTTGAAGATCTGTCCCACCAGCGCGATCGCGGCGCCGGTCGACACCGTTCCCACCGCGTGCAGCGCGGTCGAGAGCCCACGATATTTCTCGCGCGCCATCGCTCCGCCCACGTGAAAAATCGTCACCATGAGCATCACAACGGTATAGCGCGCACCCGGTCCAAGCTCGTCCCAATGCGCCGACACAAAGAGAACCACTCCGCAGGCAAGCAGAATTCCGCCGAGAATCAACGCCACAATCGCCTGCCAGCTCGCGCCTGTCATGCGTGCTGCTTGCGCAGGCAGTTTCGCCTCTGCGGTTGCCACCGGTGCACTCGCCGATTCGTAAGCGCGAATGCGCGATGCGGTTGCTGCGTCGACGACGCCGGCCGATTGCCAGCGGTTCAGCAAAGATTCGATGTCGGGCATGGTTTTGGCCTGTATTAAACCACATTTCCTTTCACTTCGCCGTGTCTTGCGCAGTCGAAGGGTGCGGGTTCAGCCCATACATCCACTTTCCTCACCCGCGCGCCTTTAGCCGTGAAGGGTACGGGCTTTAGCCCGTACATCCGCTGTTCCTTGAAATCCCGCGGGGCTTTAGCCCCTGAGGGCATTCCCCGCCATATCCAGAACGCTCCCCTCGGCCCTTCTTGCAGCAAACCTTTATCATCTGTGAAAGATGAGCCTGCACTTCGAGATCATCACCATCTTTCCCGATTTCTTCACCGGCATCTTCGATCACGGCATCGTGCGACGCGCCCAGGCCGGGGAACTGGTCAAGATCGGCATACACGACCTGCGTGCCTTCACGCACGACCGGCACAGGACCGTGGACGACCGCCCCTTTGGCGGCGGCGAAGGCATGGTCTTAAAGCCCGAACCCCTTGCTGAAGCGCTCGAATCCCTGGGAATTTGTCCCAAGCAGGCCCGTAGTTCAACCCCTGCCGCGCAAGCCCCGTCTGCCCCGCCTCAGGCGGTGATTCTGCTTTCCGCGCAGGGTCGCCCCTTTACCCAGGCCGTCGCGCGTGATCTGGCCGCCCTCCATCGCATCGTCCTCATCTGCGGCCGCTATGAGGGCGTAGACGAACGCGTCAACCAACTCTACTGCGACAGCGAGCTTTCCATCGGCGACTACGTCCTCAGCGGCGGAGAACTCGCTGCAGCCGTCGTGGTCGACGCCGTCATGCGCCTCGTTCCCGGCGTCCTCGGCAACGAGGCCTCCGGCGAATTTGAAAGTTTCGGTGTCGCCGACTGCGAAATCGCCACCGGCACCGACGGCGTTCCCCGCTCTCAGCATGGCTCCGGCGGCCTGCTCGACTATCCCCACTACACGCGCCCAGCCGAGTTTGCCGGCCTTTCCGCTCCAGACGTCTTGCTCAACGGCGATCACCAGCAGATCCGCCGCTGGCGCCGGGAACAGCAGTTGCGCAAGACTCTCGCCAATCGACCCGATCTGCTCGAGCGGGCCGCCCTCAACGACGAAGACCGAAAGATCCTTCAAACCATTCGCGAGGAGTACTGATGCATCGCTGGCTCCAATGGATTGCGTTCGGAGAATTGGCCATTTGCTGGATTGCCTGGTCGCTCGCCTTTAAGCAGCCGCGCAGGGAGGCTGCCGGGCAAGCCAAAATCGTACGGGCGCCGGCTTCCCGTTGGGGCATTTTTCTCAACTTCATCGGATTCGCATGCGTCTTTGCTTACATGCGGCCCGTAGGACTGGAAAAGACGATCCCGGAGTTGCTTGCCTCCATGCTCATTGGGCCGCCGGCCGTCATCCTCGTTTGGAAAGCAACAAGTCATCTAGGCAGGCACTGGAGATATGAGGCCGCCCTCAGCGCCGACCACCAGCTTGTCCAGACCGGCGCCTACCGATGGATGCGTCATCCCATCTACGCCTCGATGCTCGGCATGTTGCTCTCCACCGGCCTCGCATATACCTGGTGGCCGTTCCTCGTCGCGGGATTCCTCATCTTCCTGATTGGCATCGAAATTCGAGTGCGCGCTGAGGATCGCCTTCTTGCAGAGCGCTTTCAGGACGAGTTCTTCGAATACAAGGCACGAACCCCTGCCTATATCCCTTTTCTCCGTTAGCCAAGCCATCGTGCAGCGGCACCGTCTCCCCCCGCCCTGATTCGCCATAACCGCTTGCTTTCTGATACACTTAAATCTCTGAGTTCATCGTAGGAAGAAACCATGTCAATTCATCCAGTTATGCAGCGCCTGGCCGATAAGCTGCGGCGCACCGACCTTCCTGAGTTTGTACCGGGAGACCAGGTCCGCGTCCACGTCAAGATCAAGGAAGGCGACAAGGAACGCCTCCAGGCCTTCGAGGGCCTCGTCATCAGCATCAACCGCGGACCGCAGGGCACCTTTACCGTCCGCAAAATGAGCTTCGGCCAGGGCGTCGAGCGCATCTTCCCCTTCAATTCCAAAGTCGTTGACAAGGTCGAGAAGATTCGCAGCTACAAGGTTCGCCGCGCCAAGCTTTTCTACATTCGCGGTCTGCGCGGCAAGGCTGCGCGCCTCAAAGAAATCGATCGCACCGCCGTCAAGGCATAACGCCACTACATTCTTCGCAAAAGCCCCGGCTCACTCGAGGCCGGGGTTTTTCATTGTGTGGAACTCACGAAGGCGACCTGTGCATAACTGGAATTCCACCCAAAATTCCACAGCAGCTCCGCTTCTATACTGGGGCTCATGGCCACAACCTCCGTCTCCGGGCCCGGCGCAAAGCGGAAGCGCGCCAAAGATCCTGTCTGCGGTTGGAGACTGGAGCGTGCCGCTCGCAAGCTCGGCGCTCTGCAGATTGCCGGGATCGATGAAGTGGGCCGCGGTCCAATGTTCGGACCGGTCGTCGCCGCTGCCGTTATCCTCGCGCCCGGGACGCGCTTCGATGGCCTGAACGACTCCAAGAAGCTGGCTCCCGAAAAGCGCACCGAGCTCGACATCGTAATCCGCAAGAAAGCGGTTGCCTGGGCTATCGCCGCAGTCGACGCGGAAACCATCGACCGCATCAACATCCGCAACGCCTCCCTGCTCGCCATGCGCCTCGCCGTCGAGCAGCTCACCCAGCCGCCGGATTATCTCCTCATCGATGGCGTCGACAAGATCGACTGGCCCTGCCGGCAGCAGCCGGTGATCCAGGGCGATGGCACCAGCTTTTCCATCGCCGCCGCCAGCGTCCTCGCCAAGGTCTATCGCGACGCGCTGCTCGTCGAGTTCGACAAGCAGTTTCCCGGCTATGGGCTGGCCAGCCACAAGGGATACTGCTCGCGCGAACACCTCGACGCTTTGGCTCGCCTCGGCCCCACTCCCTTTCACCGCAAGAACTGGAGCCCCGTCGCACAGATTCTGCTGCCGTTTGAAGACGAAGAGGCTTCTCTCACACCGATTGAGCCGTTGCTTGCCTGACCTTGCGGCGCTGAATCGCAGCGATGACCGGACGCGCAAGCAGCAGCACGCCCAAGACCACCGTCATCCGCAGCGGGCTCAGCACGCCGGTCTTCACCTGCCACCAGTAGTGAATGATTCCGCAGATCGCCGCCGCATACACCAGCGAATGCAGCCGGTTCCAGTTCTTCCCGCCCAGCTTGCGAATCGACCACGCTGTTGATGTAAGAGCCAGCGGCAAGAGCAGCAGCCACGCCGCCACGCCCACTGTGATGAAGCGCCGTTTCTCGATATCGTCGATCATCGCCGGCACGCTGAATCCCGCGTAAAGCCCGACATACGCGAGAAGATGCACAGTCGCATACGCAAACACGAACAGGCCCAGCAGCCGCCGGAAACGGATCAGCCAATTCAATCGCGGCATCACCTTCCGCACCGGTGAAATCGCCAGCGAAATAATCAGCAGCAACAGCGCCGTGTAGCCGGTGGTCAGCTCAATATTGGCAGTGGGATCCGGACCAAGCGTGTTGGTGACCGCTTCATACACCAGCAAGCCGAGAGGCCAGAGGCACGCAATCCAGGTCGCAGTTTTAAGAAGAATTAGAGTGGTACGCTTCATTCGATTCCTGGTGGACTGACACCCAAGTCAGCGATTGGACGCTTGTGCCGGACTGACAGCCCGTTTGCCGGCCCGTGTCGCAAGTCGGCCTGAACTGGTGTTCTCAGCGGGCCGCCGCGAACGTTGGGCATTTGAGATCGATTTGATAATCAGCTTGTGCTGCATGCGCGGATCCAGCGGTGTCTTCGCTCGCGATACGGCTTCCGCCATCAGTTCGCGAACTGCCGGCTCATGCAGCATAGCGGGCGATGACAGCACGATATGCCTGGCTACCTTTCCGCTTCCCCTCAGCAGGCGATTCGGATCGGGCAGTCCCTTCGCCTGCAGGAAGAACAGGCTCACCCAGCGCGGATAAACGGCAATCGAGAAGATCGCGTCGGAAGCGCGCTCGGTAGGACTGAAGCCGATCGCAAGCGCGTTGTAGTTGTCATACACCAGTTCGAGCGCGCCGGGGTACAGCTTGCGCATTTCGTTTCTCGCCGCTTCCGCCTGTTCCGCCACCTCAGATGTGTATTTGGCCAGAAATCCTGCGAGCTGTTTCCCGGGATCTTTCGAACGAGCCACGTATCCCCCCCGTGCCGCGCGTCAGTAATACTTCCTCAGGTCCATCCCGTTGTACATCGATGCAACCTGGTCCGCATAGCCGTTGAACATCAGCGTGGTCCGGCGCTGCTCATAAAACGGCAGGCCAATGCGCCGCTCTGACTTCTGGCTCCAGCGCGGATGATCAACGTTGGGGTTCACGTTGGAGTAAAAGCCGTACTCGTTTGGCGCCATCTCATTCCACGTCGTCGACGGCTGCTTCTCGACAAACTTGATCGTCACGATGGACTTCGCCGATTTGAACCCGTACTTCCATGGAATGACAATGCGCACCGGCGCGCCATCCTGGTTGGGCAGCGTCTCACCATAGATCCCAAACGTCAGCAGCGTCAGCGGATTCATCGCTTCATCCATCCGCAATCCTTCGCTGTACGGCCAGAAAATCGTCGACTCGCCGCTCCACTTCTCCACGTGCTTGTCAAAGTAAGAAAGAAACTGGACATACTTGGCTTTGGGCAGCGGATCGCATTGCTTGATGAGTTCCGAAAGCGAATAGCCCACCCAGGGAATCACCATGCTCCACGCCTCGACGCAGCGCATCCGGTAGACCCGATCTTCCAGCGGGTGCAGCTTCATCAGCGCATCGAGATCGAAGGTCTTCGGTTCCTTGACGAGTCCCTCCACCTTCACCGTCCACGGCCGCGTGGGCAGACCCCCGGCGTTCTGCGACGGATCTCCCTTGTTCACGCCAAACTCGTAGTAGTTGTTGTAATGGGTAATATCCTCAAGGCTGGTCAGCTGCTCTCCCGTCGTCGTCAGCGGACTCTTCACCGTTTGCAGTTTCTGAAGTTGCTGATCGGCCAGCACGCTTGTGCTCGGCGAGAGAATCAGCTTCCCTGCTCCAACCGCGGCCGCGCCTGCCACAACCGCTCCGCGCATGAACTCGCGACGGCTCAGGTAGTGTTCCTTTGGGGTGATTTCAGAAGAGGGAATATCAGACGGCTTGCCGACCAGCATTGGATTGACCTCGTTGCGGGAAAACCTCGTCGCAACCATTAGACACGATGCCCGCCCTCGAAGTTACATACCGGGCGCAACCGCATTGATTCCATGAAACCTAAGCCCCTCCCGAGCTGGTCCGCCCTCGAAACTACGGATGCCTCTGTCCTCCAGCGATCACCTCCAGCCCGTGACGCAAGAGCGGCAAGACAGCCTCAAGACTCTCCTGCGCCCCCCTCAAGCTCCCCGGTAGGTTCACGATCAGCGTGCTCCCTTTTAGCCCGGCGACCCCGCGCGAAAGCCATGCATAAGGATTCCGTTCCGCGCCTCTCGCTCGCATTGCTTCGGCCAGTCCTGGCGCTTCGCGATCGATGACGCGGCGCGTGGCTTCTGGCGTCCTGTCTCGAGGACCAAGCCCGCTTCCACCCACCGTCAGCACCAGCGCGGCTCCGGCCTTGCTCCACTCGCCAAGGCGAGCCACGATTTCCGCTTCCTCGTCCGGAACCAGCGCTAGCTCGATTTCCGCCTCAGGCCACGTCGCCCGCAACAGTTCGGCCACCGCCGGGCCGGCAGTATCCGTAGCGACACCCTGTGAACACCGGTCCGAGACGGTCAGCACCCCAAGCAGCATGGCAACGATTGTAACGGTCCTATTGCGCGGTCCCCGTCAGGACCTTGATTGTGTGCAGCCAGTCCGCAACCCGGTCGGGCCAGGTTGTCACCGGCAAATCGGTCCGGCGCAACCCGTACCCGTGCCCTCCTTGAGCATAGACATGGAGTTCCGCCGGCACCTTCGCCCGTTTCAGCGCCATAAAGTACTCAATCGCATTTTCAACATGCACCGGATCATCCTCGGCCTGCACGATAAACGTGGGCGGAGTATGCTCCGTCGGCTGAATGTCAGGATTGGGCTCCATATTCTTCTCCGCAAGCGCCAGGTAGCCGGGGTAAACAATCACGGCAAAGTCGGGCCGGCAGCTCTGCGAATCCGCCGCATCCACCGGATCGTAAAGGCGCTTCTCAAAATGCGTGCTCAGCGCGGCAGCCAGGTGCGCTCCCGCCGAGAATCCAAGAACCCCCACCCGGTTCGGATCGATATGCCACTCGGCCGCATGTTGCCGCACCAACCCCACCGCCCGCTGCGCATCCTCGAGCGCGGCCGCGGATTTCGGATACGGCCCGCTATCCGGAACGCGATACTTCACCAGCACGCAATTCACGTGGATCGAGTTCAGCCAGTCGCACACCTCCGTCCCCTCCAGATCGATGGCCAGGATGTGGTAACCACCGCCGGGGAAAACAACCACGGCAGCGCCAGAGTTCTCGCCGCTAGCCGCATATAAAGTCAACGTCGGGTCCGACACATTCCCCAGCCGGATGAGCCGCCGCCCCGCGATCAGTGGCTCCTGCGGAGTCGTTGTGTCCACTTCCGGCGGAAGATGGGCCGGTCCGCCGGGAGGCCCGCCGGGCCAAAGCGGAATGCTCAGATGACCGGGCGCAGGCTGCCAGGCGGGCGATTGACCCGAACACAAACCTGCACACATTCCAAAAAGGGCGCAAAGCAAACGAACTTTCATGAGAGTTTCCGTCTCCCCCGGATCAGGCAGTCATCATTGCAGCCCGGACGAAGGCAAGGCAAATCGGGGTGACAGCAGCGAGAAATGAAATTGTGCCTGCAAAAGAAAACCGCCGGCATCAAGCCGACGGGACATAAGTAATTGAATAACTCGATTTACTGGGAAGTTATGCGACCAATTGTCCGCGTTTCTCCGGTTGCAACCGCCGCGAAATCGCAAGGTACTCCGCACAATCGAGCCGATGCTCTTCCAGTTCATAGCGGGCGCGCTCCATCTCGACGTTCTTCTGCGCGGCAACCTTCTTGCTCACCGCGTAAGAAGCCGACGCACGCGCTTCCACGTATTCTGTGAACCTTGCTTCATAAGCGGATTCCAGGTTTCTGCACAATGGGCAATCACCCGGAAATTCTCGGCCCTGCGCCACACTGGAAATACCTGGCGCTGACTCCGCCCCACGGATTTCTTCAGCAACTAACATCTGACTCCCTGTTCTCGAAAGCATGGTCGTGTCCAGACTTCCGGTTCATCGCTTTGGTAGATCCCTGGTCGGCCAACCCTCGCTGTTTCACAAAGTCCCAGACGACCTCAATCAGATTCTCTTAGCCAAGTGCGCTCAAGGGCACTAGGAAGGAAAGCCAAAAAGCTGGCTCAACTCTGAGGGATCCTGCGGTGATCTTGCAGAATTTCCCGAGATCTCGAACTTGATGAAATGCAAACCAGATGCAGAGTGCTCAAGAAGAAAGTCTTCAGCAAAACTCTGCTGATTCGCCAGCGACGGATCCGGACTCAAATGAGCGAAATCCGCCTTGTGGACCTTGGCAGCTCGCTTCATCGAATCCGTGCCGCGACTCCGTCGCACGGTTGATTGTTGGGTTGATTCGGATTGTTTTAGAAGGCTCATTCGCGACTCCAGTCTATGGTTGACAGCTCGAACGAAGCACATCTCACGGCACCGATTCGACGCACACGATCAATGGATAAAGCTCGACCTTGCGCAAGCAGAAACCAAACCCCCGCGTTCCGCTCACTTCGCGTCCCGCCCTCGGCGACAGCTCAGACTCGATTTCCGATCTAGATGAGCCTTTTGTCAGCCAGGGGGAAGGCTCGCTTGGGGTGGATGGCCCAGAGTAACGACTTTCAGATTTTCCTGCCAGGAGAACCGGAAAGAGGAGAGGAGGCCAGCCCCATATTCACTGATTACGCCCATTCGTAATGGATGTCAAGAGTTACATTTCAAAGTCATCACTTCGTAACCCGAATGATCGTTTCAATCGCAAATGACACTCAATCTGATCGCTGCTCCACCTATTCTGCGGCAAGAATTGGGACAGATTTCTTGACTGGCTTTGTCAGTGTTGTGATCAGCAGCACGCTGAAGAGAATGAAAACGGTTCCAGCGACGGTTCGTAACCCAAGCGGCTCTCCACCGAGGAAAAATCCGCATGTCACCGCGACCACGGGGTTCACATACGCGTAGGTGCCCACCTTCGTTGGCGACTCGTAATGAAGCAGCCACACATAGGCCGTGAAGCCGACGATGGAACCGAACAGGATCAGATAGATAAGCGAAAACCACGCAGCGATCGAAACATTTCCTGCTTTGAAATCGTGGAACTCTCCCGACGCGGCGGCCGCAACCGAAAGCATGATGCCGCCAAGCAGCATTTGCGTTCCTGCACTCATCGCTTTGGAAGGAGGCAGTTCAAGCTTTCGAGAGATCACCGAGGCCACTGACCAGCTCAGCGCCGCGACAATGAGCGCTGCCGCCCCTGCTTTGTCCACAGGTGCGCCGCCCACATTCACCGTGCGGCTCATCAGCACGGCCACTCCTCCGATGCCTACCAGCAATGCCGCCACCAGCCGGAACGTAAATCGTTGTGTCCGAAGCAGCAGAGTTTCGGCAATCGCAATAAATCCTGGTATCGTTGCCAACATCACCGCGGCGATACCGGATGGAACCCGTCGCTCCGCCCAAAAGAGCAAACCGTAGTCACAGAAAAAAATCAGGAACGCCAGCAGCGAGGCCGATGTCCACTCCCGGCCGCGAGGCAAGCGCTCTCCTCGTGCCAGCATCCAGCCGAAAAGAAGGAGGCCGGCAGTGAAGAAGCGCATCGCTGCAAATAGAAGCGGAGGCATGGCCAGCACACCGATGCGAATCGCCAGAAACGTGGAACCCCAAACAAAATAGATGATCCCGAACGCAGACAGAATCTTCCAGGCTGGCGGTCGAGCGGTGGCGTTCACGGCTGTCTCCTACCAGCACTCTAGCATTAGCGCGGAGATTCACTCCTTCTGTTGGCGGCTAGCCTGCTTGCGATTGCTTCAGCCGGTGACATCCCGATCGGCAGCTCTCTCCAGTGGACCCGGCGCTTGCTTAGTCAAATCGACATAGCATCGTCCTAACTCATTGCAGGCATCATGAAACGAGCTATAGTTACGAGCGTCCCTTGCAGGACATATGATGTGCAGTTGGGGAGTTATCGGGAATTACTCAACTGCTATAGGTCGCTCCGCGATCTTGATGCAGTTCTTCGATCACGTTGAGCGCCCGCCTGCCCCTTGGGCTCAGCCCTTCCCTGCGCCGCCGGAATTTCTCCTGCCGGCACGGAGAGGAACGCACCCGCGATCCGCGCCAGATCCAGCTTGGCGGCTAGCTCTGCTTCTCGCCATCTTGAGTTCGCGAGCCCAAGGACGTAATCTGGATGCTCCCTGGATATTCCCGGGAGCATTCCTGTTTCTGATCGAAGTATGCGCCTGATTCCGGATCTTGGTTGTCCGAAATGCGGCGCGGGATCAAGAAGGCCGAATTGAAGAATTCCAGATCTGTCCGTTTTGCTTTGTTTCTTCTCCTGTTCTCCATTCCTGCCATGGCTATCGAGTTCGCAACTGCCCAGGATGCGGGTTCAATCTCCCTGATGCCCGAGCCCGCACACGTAACACCCGGCCAGGGGCAGTTCATCATCGATGGAAGCTTCGGGATCGCCTTCCAGGGGTACACGGAACCGCGCCTGACCCGGGCTGGCCAGCGATTCCTTGAAAGCCTCTCGAAAGAAACCGGCATCCCGCTTTGGCGCGAAGCGCAATTCAACCAGGGCAAGCTCACCATCCACACTTCGCGACCCAGCGACGCCGTCCAGCACCTTGAAGAAGACGAGTCCTACCATCTCGCGGTATCGACTGATCGCGTCGAGTTGTCAGCTCCGAACCCGCTGGGCGCCATGCACGGATTGCAAACGCTGTTGCAATTGGTTCGAACGACGCCCCAAGGCTTCGCCGTCCCCGCTGTGACCATCGATGACAAGCCCCGTTTTCCATGGCGAGGATTGATGATCGACTCGGGCCGCCACTTCATGCCGCTGTCTGTCATCGAGCGCAACCTCGACGGAATGGAAGCGGTGAAGTTGAATGTGTTCCACTGGCACCTTTCCGAGGACCAGGGATTCCGTGCAGAAAGCAAGACCTATCCAAAACTTCAGGAAAAGGGCTCGGATGGCCTGTTTTACACGCAGGAACAGATGCGCCACGTCATCGAGTATGCGCGCGATCGCGGCATTCGCGTGGTGCCCGAGTTCGACATGCCTTGCCACACCACCTCCTGGTTCGTTGGCTATCCCGAACTCGCCAGCGGCAAAGGGCCTTATCAGATTTCGCGACGTTGGGGAGTCATGGATGCGGCAATGGACCCCACGCGCGAAACCACCTACGCGTTCATCGACCGCTTGATCGGCGAGATGGCCGAGCTCTTCCCGGATGCTTATTTCCATATCGGGGGCGACGAATGCAATGGCAAGGAGTGGGATGCAAACCCGCGCATCAAGACTTACATGCGCGAGCACGACCTGAAAGACAATGCTGCCCTGCAAGCGCAATTCACGGCCCACGTTCAGAAGCTGGTAGCCGCGCACCACAAGATCATGGAAGGCTGGGATGAGGTGCTGCAGCCGAACACGCCGCGCGACGTTGTCATCCAGTCATGGCGCGGTCCAAAATCACTGGCCGCCGCGGCGCGCCAGGGAAATCGCGCGCTTCTCTCCAACGGGTACTATATCGATCTGAATCAGCCTGCCTCGCAGCACTACCTCACCGATCCGATGAGCGGCGATGCCGCTTCCCTCACGCCGGATCAGGCCAGGCTTATCCTGGGCGGCGAAGCAACCATGTGGAGCGAGTACGTGACCCCGGAAAACATCGACAGCCGCATCTGGCCCCGTACCGCCGCGATCGCCGAACGCCTCTGGTCGCCTGCCGATCTCCGCGATGTCGATTCCATGTATGCGCGCATGGGGATGGAGTCGGAGCGGCTCCAATACCTCGGGCTGCAGCAGCTGTCGTCCACTCAAATGATGCTTCGGCGTATGAGCGGCGAAGCAGATCCCAAATCGCTTGGCGTGCTTGCATCGGTGGTTCAGCCGCCCGAGGGCTACGCCCGCGAAGAACTGAAGGACTACGGGACATCGACGCCGCTGAATCGGATGATCGACGCGGTCCCGCCGGAAAGCGAGGCGGCTCGACAATTCAACGACCTCGCCAGGGCGATCGCATCAGGAAAAGCAACGCCCGAACAATGGCAGCAGGCACGTCGCTCTCTCACCATCTGGCGCGATAACGATGCGAAACTGCAGCCCACCCTCGGCGAATCAGAACTGACGGATGAGTTGAAACCTGTTTCCTCGACGCTCGCCCAGGTGGCAGGCATCGGATTGCAGGCGCTCGACGCTCTTGAGAATCACCGCGCGATGCCTGAGCGGCAAAATGATATGCAGGTTCTCAAAGATGGTGAAAAGCCGCAGGCCGTCCTGCGCGACATGATTGTGCAACCGGTTGAGTTGCTGGTGCAAGCCACGCAACAATAGAGAAGACTGAATCGCGTTGCGCCGGGGGCTATGCCGGATAAGCCCCCGCAATGTAGCCCTCGAGTGCCTCGATCGCGTGCGCCTGGCCTGAGATCACCCATTTCACCAGGTCGCCAATCGAGAGCATGCCGACCACCGCGCCGTCCTGCATCACCGGCAGGTGCCGAAAGTGGTTCTGGGTCATCGTAGCCAGGCATTCGTCAACCGTGTACTCCGGAGAAACGAAGTGCACCGGGCTGGTCATGATCTCGCGCACCTTGGTCTCGCTGGGATACTTTCCCTGGAGAATGCACTTCCGAGCGTAATCGCGCTCCGAAATAATCCCAACGAGCCGGCCGCCCGACAGGACGATCAGCGCGCCGATATCGTGCAGTGCCAGTTGCTCCAGGGCTTCAAAAACCGTCTGCTCGGGATCGATCGACAGGATTCTGCTTTGCTTCTTGTCCTTCAGCACCAATGAAATCTTGTCGGCTATTCGCATCGCTCCCTCCTCGCTCGCTGCTACCTAGGATGCAGTTGGACTCCGTCCTGGACAGCACCCGCCACCGTGGAAAAGAAGTGTATATCGATTTCTAGAGATTTGGCGAGAGTCGAGGTGCACAAAAAAAGGCCATGGCCGGAATGGCCATGGCCTGACCTCTGAGAGGTCTTGCTTAGGAGCACCCACTCGTCGACCCGCAGCTCATGCACCGGTAGCAGCTCCCGTTGCGGACCATGATGGCCCCGCAAGTCGAGCAGCTCGGCGCATCGCCCATCACATACATCTCCCGCATCGCATCGGCCGCGTGGTAAACCCCGCGATCCTGCATGGCGGGTCCATGCGACGGCGTCGGCTGCGATCCCGTAGCCTGCACTTCAGGCGCGATCCCGCCCGCCGGAGCCGACGTGGATCCCATTCCCGGTGAGCCCGCCTGCAATTTCCGAGCGACCTCTTCTGCCAGTCTGGATAGCTGCGTCTGCGAGATCGTGCTTTCCGGCGCTGGCTCCGGATCTAACTCCGGAAGCAGCGTCGGCGAAGCCGGCAGCTGCGGCGCCTGCGGTGCGAGTCCTGCAAACAGCGTCAGCTGCTCGCCCGACAGGAACCGCAGGTTGAGCCAGCGGAAGATGTAGTCCATCAGGCTCTTCGCATAGCCGATCTGCTCGTTCCCGGTCCAGCCCGAGGGCTCGAAACGCGTATGAGCGAACTTCTCGCACAGCACGCGCAGCGGAACGCCGTGCTGCAGAGCCAGCGAGATCGAAGTCGCGAACGCATCCATCAAGCCCGAAACCGTCGATCCTTCCTTGGCCATGCGAATGAAGATCTCGCCGGGCTGCCCCGAAGGATAAAGACCCACGGTGATGTACCCTTCGTGCCCGGCAATCGAGAACTTGTGCGTAACCGAAGCCCGCTCCTCGGGCAGCCGATGACGCACCGCGCGCGGCGGCTGGTTCAGATCCTGCACAGGCTCCGGGGTCAATTCAAACAACGGCTCTGGCTTGATCTGCGGTACTGCGGCAGCTTTGGCCAGGTCTTCGAGTCCCCGCTGGAAAGCTGCAGCGGCGGCAATCACCTGCTTGGCCGTCACTTCCAGCTTTTCCCCGATCTTCGTCTCCAAAGTCTTCACATCGGCGTCGGCGGCAGCGTGACCCGCGGCGATCTGCGCCAGCACGCGGCTTGCGGCAGCATCGACCGCGGAAGGCTCCCGCTTGCTGTCGAGGCTCGTGTTCAGCGGTTGCGTGCCCTTCGACCCGTCGCGATAAATCGCCACGGCCTTGATTCCCTGCCGCCAGCTCTCGGCGTAGGCCTCGGCCACTTCTTCCACCGTGGCTTCGTGTGGCAGATTCACGGTCTTCGAAATAGCTCCCGACAAGAACGGCTGCGCCGCCGACATCATCTTGATGTGGCCCATGTAGTGGATCGACCGCGTCCCCTTCGCCGGCTTGAAGCTGCAATCGAACACCGGCAGGTGCTCCGGCTTGATGCCCGGCGCGCCTTCGATCGTGCCCGTCGCGTCGATGTAGCTCACGATTGCGTTCACCTGGTCGTTGTCATATCCCAGCTTGAACAGCGCCGCCGGCACTGTGTTGTTCACAATCTTGATCATCCCGCCGCCGACCAGCTTCTTGTACTTCACCAGCGCGAGGTCAGGCTCGATGCCCGTTGTGTCGCAATCCATCATGAAACCGATGGTCCCGGTCGGCGCCAGTACCGTGGTCTGCGAGTTGCGATAGCCGTAGCGCTCGCCATACATCAGCGCCATATCCCAGCACTCCCGGCTTGAATCGATCAGCGCATCCAGTTGCGGCACGGCAAAAGGCTCGCCGCTGGTGCGCGACTTCCCAATGTTGTTCACCTCGGCGCGATGCATGCGGATCACGTCGAGGAACGGCTCGCGGTTCACATAGAACCCCGGGCACGCGCCGCCCTGGCGCTCCACGCTGGCAGTCAGCGGGGTCGCCGATGCAATCGGAGGGCATTGCGCGGCGACAATCGCCGACTGCAGATAGGCCTGCCCGCACATGATCGCCGTTAAAACACCCGCAAGATCGCGTCCCGCCATCGAATCGTAGGGCAGGCCGAAAGCCATCAGCAGCGCGCCGAGATTCGCATACCCAAGACCCAGCGGCCGGTAATCATGCGAATTCTTCGCAATCGACTCCGTCGGGTAGCCCGAGTTATCCACCAGGATCTCCATCGCCGTAATCACAACGGAAATGGCATGCCGGTATGCCGGGATATCGAACGTCCCCACCGGCGTCACAAACTTCATCAGATTGAAGCTCGCCAGGTTGCAGGCCGAGTTGTCGAGGAACATGTACTCGCTGCACGGATTCGACGCGTTAATCCGGGCCGTGTTCTTGCTCGTGTGCCACTTGTTGATCGTCGTATCGAATTGCAGGCCGGGATCGCCGCACAGCCACGTGGCCTCGGCAATCTTGCGCATGATCTCCCGCGCCTTGTAAGTCTTTACTGGCTGGTGATCCTTCACCGTATAAGTAGTGAAGTCGCCATCCTTCTCATAAGCGCGCATGAACTCGTCGCTCACGCGCACCGAGTTATTTGCGTTTTGGAAGAAGATGGACGAGTATGCCTCCGAGTCCGGCCCCGATCCGTCGTATCCAGCCTTGATCAGCGTGAAGGCCTTGGCTTCTTCCTTCGCCTTGCAATCAATGAACTCCATGATGTCGGGGTGATCGGCATTCAGGATCACCATCTTCGCGGCCCGGCGCGTCTTGCCGCCCGACTTGATCACGCCGGCAAATGCGTCAAACCCGCGCATGAAGCTCAGCGGGCCCGAGGCCTCTCCACCGCCCGAGAGCAGCTCGCTCGATCCGCGAATGGTCGATAGATTCGTCCCCGTACCCGAGCCCCACTTGAAAAGCATTCCCTCGGTCTTGGCAAGGGTCAGGATCGAGTCCAGCGAGTCCTCAACCGAATTGATGAAGCACGCCGAGCACTGCGGATTCCGGTAACCCGTCGCTTCAAACCGCACGCCACCCGTGGCAGGGTCCCAGTGCCAGCTCGAGCCATCCGAACGCGGCTCCAGTCGATCGCAGCCCACGTTGAACCACACCGGCGAATTGAACGCCACTCGCTGCGTCAGCAGCATGTGCGCCAGCTCATCGTGGAACGCAGCGGCATCCTGCTCCGACGCGAAGTAGCCACCCTTGCTGCCCCAGTCGCGGATCGTCTCCGCGACGCGCGCAACCAGCTGCCGAACGCCCGTCTCGCGCTCCGGCGTGCCAAGCTGCCCATGCAGGTACTTCGAGGCCACAATGTTGGTTGCCGTCATTGACCAGTCAAGCGGCACCTCAACGTCCTTCTGCTCGAAGATCGTGTTCCCCTTGCTGTCGGCAATCAGCGCCGTGCGCAGTTCCCATTGCATCTCGTCATACGGCGAGATTCCCTCGGTCGAAAAACGGCGGGTGAACTTGAGACCCCCTTGGCTGTAAGGCGCCCCAACCCCAGCTGCGGAAGCTTGAACATTAACCTCGTTCATTTAGGTTCCTCTCAATCAGCAGATTCTTTGAATGCCCTGCCTCTTCCAGGCTTTCTCCGCCTGGATTTGTCAGGGTAAAAGCCCTGAACAGCGAACGGAAACGGTTGGGGGAAAAGGGTACCGCGAGTTCTGTTCCCGACGGTTGCGGGCCGGTGCTCCGCCGTATTCTTTACAGTCCGTTTACAGCCGCAGATGAAAAAATACCGCTGTCCCTTGGGCAAGTCAACCTCAAACCACAATATCTAGTGTTTTCGTGGCATTTCTGGCATCAGCCTCCTAAATACGGCGGTTTGCCCTGTGGAAAGCGCGAATCGCCTTTTCCAGCGCGGCCTTGGGCCCTCAGACTGCCCAAAATTCAGTGCAAATAAAGGCTCCGCGGGCAATCCCGGTTTCTCCCCACCCAAAGCCTAGCCCCCGTGCCATGCCTCCGCAAGACGCAGAAGCGGTGCACAAAATGTGGTCGCCTCTGCAAATTGTGGACAATAGGGCTCATTTAGAAACTCCACGGAGCAAAGTGGATTCCCGGCGCGGCCCTCCCTTCCGTCTGCCTTGCTATCGTGGGAACGATGCCTAACGACCTCGCTCACTGGAAACCGGCGGCAACTCCAACCCCGAACCCTCTCGCCGGCCGCTGCGTGACTCTCGAGCCTCTCAACGCCTCGCGCCACAGCTCCGATCTCTTCGCCGCCGTGACGCGCCACGACGACCTCTGGACATGGCTCGCCGCTGCTCCCACCGCAACCGCCGCCGAAATGATCGACAAGCTCGAGAAATGGCGGGATGCGGAACGCGCCCTGCTCTTCGCCATCGTGCCCGCGAATACCGGAAAAGCTGCCGGCTGGGCAAGCTATATGCGCATCAAGCCGGCGCACGGCGTCATCGAGGTCGGCAACGTCATGTTCTCTCCCGCGCTGCAGCGGACACGTGCCGCAACCGAAGCCATGTACCTCATGGCGCGCCACGTCTTCGAGGATCTGGGCTACCGGCGCTACGAGTGGAAGTGCAACGCGCTGAACGAAGCCAGCCGCCGCGCGGCCCTTCGCTTCGGCTTCGCCTACGAAGGCATCTTTCGCCAGCACATGGTGGTCAAGGGAAAGAGCCGCGACACAGCCTGGTTCGCCATGCTCGATGCCGATTGGCCGGCTCGCAAGCGTGCCTTCGAGGCATGGCTCGATCCCGCGAACTTCGATCAAGCCGGACGCCAGCGCCGCACGCTCCTCGAGTGCGCGAAAGGCTAGCGTCGCGGCCAGCCGAATTCCTCGTTCCAAGAGAGGCTCCGCAGCTTCATCGCCGCGGAGCCTCTGCCCCAACACAATCAGTTAGTTCTTCTCAATCTTCATGCCGTAGAACGATTTGTGCACGAAAAACACTGAGATCAGGAAAAACACGACTGCCAGGATGTGCGCGAGCATGGAATTGCCGGTACTGAGCGTCACCGCCAGCTCCACCGCGAGCAATCCGAACAACGTCGTGAACTTGATGATCGGGTTCATTGCCACCGAAGACGTATCCTTGAACGGATCGCCCACCGTGTCTCCTACCACCGTTGCATCATGCAGAGGCGTACCCTTCTGCTTCAGGTCAACCTCTACGACTTTCTTTGCGTTGTCCCACGCGCCGCCGGCATTCGCCATGAAGATCGCCTGGTACAGACCGAAGATGGCGATCGAGATGAGATAGCCGATAAAGAAGAACGGCTCGACGAATGCAAAGGCAAGGGTAGCGAAGAAGACCGCGAGAAAGATATTGAACATACCTTTCTGTGCGTACTGGGTACAGATCTCCACCACCTTCTTGCTATCGGCGACCGAGGCTTTCTCGACGCCTTCCAGCCGGATGTTCGCCTTGATGAACTCCACAGCACGGTAAGCGCCGGTCGTCACCGCCTGCGTGGATGCTCCGGTGAACCAGTAGATCATTGCTCCGCCGGTGATCAGGCCGAGCATGAACGGAGCGTGCAGCAGAGAGAGGTTCTGTACGTTCTGCGTGAGCCCGGCGGTGAGCGCCATGATGATCGAGAAGATCATCGTGGTTGCACCCACCACGGCTGTGCCGATCAGCACCGGCTTGGCCGAAGCCTTGAACGTGTTGCCGCACCCGTCATTCGCTTCCAGCAGATGCTTGGCGCGTTCGAACTTCACATCAATCTTGAAGTCCCTCTTCAGCTCGGCTTCGATGCCGGGAACATTCTCAATCAGCGACAGCTCATAAACGGATTGAGCATTGTCCGTCACCGGTCCATAAGAATCCACCGCGATCGTGACCGGACCCATGCCCAGAAAGCCGAAGGCGACGAGACCAAAGGCGAAGACGGCAGGTGCAAGCATCAGTTCCGCCATTGACGCGCCGATGGTGAAATAGTAGCCCATGCCCATCAGGGCGACCATGCACAATCCCAGCCAGTAGGCCGAGAAATTGCCGGCCACAAAGCCCGACAGAATGCCCAGCGAAGCTCCGCCTTCCTGCGCTGACTTCACAACCTCCTTCACGTGACCTGAGTCGGTGGAAGTGAATACCTTCACCAGCTCGGGAATAATCGCGCCCGCCAGGGTCCCGCACGAAATGATCGACGCCAGCTTCCACCAGATGGTTCCATCTCCGAGATTGGGAATCATTACGTAAGTGACGATGTAGGTAAGGATGATGGAGAGGATGGACGTGATCCATACCAGCGAGGTCAGGGGCGTCTCGAAATTCATTTCATCCGAGTTCGCGTACTTCGCGTGAGCGATTGCGCCGTTGATAAAGTACGCCCCCGCGCTCGAGACCAGCATGGCCACGCGCATCACGAAAATCCACACCAGCAGCTGCACCTGTGTCGTCGGGCTCTTGACTGCCAGCAGAATGAACGCAATCAGCGCCACGCCGGTGACGCCGTAGGTTTCAAAGCCGTCCGCGCTCGGGCCAACCGAGTCGCCTGCGTTGTCCCCCGTGCAGTCTGCGATCACGCCCGGATTCCTGGCATCGTCTTCCTTGATCTTGAACACGATCTTCATCAGGTCGGCGCCAATGTCGGCGATCTTCGTGAAAATGCCGCCCGCAATACGCAGCGCCGCCGCACCCAGGCTCTCGCCGATCGCAAAGCCGATGAAGCACGGGCCCGCATAATCGCCCGGAATAAACAGGAGGATGAAGAGCATGAAGAGCAGCTCGACCGAGATCAGCAGCATGCCGACGCTCATGCCCGCCTTGAGAGGAATCGAATGGACTGGATACGGCTTGCCATGCAATCCCGCAAAGGCCGTCCGTGAGTTGGCAAAGGTGTTGACGCGAATGCCGAACCACGCCACTCCGTAGCTACCTGCAATGCCGAAGAGTGAAAACAACAAGATAACCGGCAACGTAACTGCAATCGATTTTCCCGGCACCGGCGCCAGGTAACCGAAATACAGAGCGATAATCACCGCGATGAAAGCCCAGAGCAGAAGAATGAATTTGCCTTGCGTCACCAGGTACGTTTTGCAGGTCTCATAAATCATCTCTGAGATTTCGCGCATGGTGCGATGAACTGGGAGGTTCTTCAACTGCACATAGATCGCGAGACCGAACAGCATGCCCCCGACGCAGAAGATCAGGCCCCACATCAGCAGCGCATGTCCGTTCACCCCGAGAAAATTTACCGTCGACAAATCCGGCACTACCAGGTTGGCTTCGCCTCCGCCATGTTCCGGCTGTGCGGAAGCCAACGTGGGAAGCGCCAGCGTCACAAGCGCCGTCACAGCCGCGAGCCGCCGCTTCAAAATCGCAAACATGCGTTGCATCATCGACAACGGCGTCTTCTGAAGATCGGTGGTTTCAGTTTGAAAACCAACCACCAGCCGCGCAAAGAACGCGGCTCCAATCAGCGAGAGTAAACTCGCGCCGAGAAAAAAATAGACCCAATCTTGTGCAGTCACATATCCTCCGAACTAAGTTTTGAGTCGTTCTCCGCCACAACCGCGCGAAGCGCGACATGAGAATAGGGGAAAAAAAGTCAGGTGAAGCGTATCATCCGGGTTGGACCCTGTCGAGTGATTGCAGTCACAGGATTCTGCGAGGCCTCAGGCACCTCCGGAATCGGGTCTTTTGCGCTTCACTATATCGATTTTGGGAATGCATCGCGACAAGGAGACTCTTACCATCGATGAACGCGTCCACTCTGCTTACACCTCGTCAGGCAGCGGAAAAACTCGGCATCAGTTACCCCGCGCTCAAGCACTGGATTCTCGCCGGGCGCATTCGCACTGTCAAGACCCCCGGCGGCCACCACCGCATCCCCTTGGAGTCGCTCCAGGAATTTCTGCCCATGGCAGCCCATTCCACCACCGCGCGCATCAGCGGGCGAAACCAGCTCATGGGCTCCGTCCTCGAAGTGACAATCGAGGGTCTGCTTGCCAAAATCGTTCTCGCCGTTGGCGCGCAGCGCGTCACAGCCATCATCACTTCCGAGGCGGCGCGCGACCTCGCCTTGAAGCCCGGCGATTCGGCCTTCGCCCTCATCAAGTCCACCGAAGTCATGATCGCCAAGCCCTGAGAGTCTCTCCTATTCAATCGGGATCTCGATCTTGTCTCCTGGAAGCGGCTCGGCAAGACTCTCGTCGTGCTGGTCGCGCACCTTGCCGCCCGGCAATGGATGCAGCTTGAACAGCACAAGAACATTGCGCTCCGGATCGTCGAAGGCATGAAACATGGCTACTTGCTCCAGCAGGTAATGCGTATGCAGATCCGCCAATGTGCCGGGATCGAGATCGTTCCACGAGGCAAACCATCCCGGCTGGTACCGTTCCACCTTGATCGTCAAGTCGGGATATTCCTCGCTCGGCGTCCCGAAGTCGTCGCACAGCACCGGCACATGCGCCACCAGCGAAATCTCATCGCCGCTCACCGACACAAGCAGGCGCTTGCCATTGGGGTGCGCGTCCATATAGTGCACCAGCTCCCGCGCCGCCGTCACAAACGTGTACTCGGGATGGGTGGCATAACTGATCGTCCAAGCACTGTTCACCACCGCCGCCGACGCAGCCAGAACCACTGCCGCCCAACCCAATTGCCGCAACGTCCCGCTCGCGCTCAGCAACGCAGCAGCTCCCTGCGCCACGATAAGAAAGCAGAAGAACGCCACCACGGCGAAATAGCGAGGCTGCGGATGGTTCTGTAGCGTCATAAACAGGATGTATCCGGCGATCGCCAGTGCCGATGCGCCAAACACAGGATCTCTGACAAGCTTGCGGCTCCAATCTGCCTTCCACCCGATCAGCGCTCCGATGATAAGCAACGCGCCCAGCGGCATCAGCATGTGATCGACCCACAGTCCCCCGTGAATCGACCACCACAGGCTGATGAACGGCCAGATGTGATCGGCGGGCTTCGGATAGGTGTTGATGTAGAAGAGATAGGTGTAGTCGGGAAGATGGCCTGTCCCGATCACCAGCGCCATCCATGCACCAAATGTCAGCGCGCTGGTTGCGGCCGCGATCACCGCAAGTCGCAACCGAATCGACCACCCCCACGATGACCCGGTGTCCTCGTTTCCCACGTGTCTCAGCGGTTGCAGAAGGGCCCAGCCCAGCGCCGGCAGCAGGAATAGCGCCGTTGTCTTGGTAAGCATCATCAGCGTGAATAGCAGCCCGATGACACACGCAATCCACACCGGCCGCTTGAAACGAGGCAGCCTGACAGTCAGGTTCAGAGCGCCCAGCGCAAATGCCGTCAGCATCGGCTCGAGAATCGCCAGCCGGCTAAAGCAATAGAGAAATGGGCTGGTCACCATCAGAGTCAGCGCCAGCAGTCCCGCCCATCGAGGCGCGCGATCCCGCAGGAGCATGTAACTCAACGCCAGATTTACAAAGAAAAACGCAATGGCCAGCCCGCGCGCGGCAACCACGCTGACTCCGGTAAAGCAGAAAACCACCCATTCCAATGCCGGCCACACCGGAACAGCCGGAGCTGGGTTGAAATCTCCGGGCAGATACCAGTGCCCGAACAGATGCGCGCGAATCGCGGCGTTCCCGTACCAGCCTTCATCCGTGTATTTCGCCCAGTCACCATACCAGGGCGTGTGGTTTGGAAAGTCCGCGGTCAGGTGCAGCGCGTGCAGCAGCGCAAACCCGGCAATCAAAGCGATCCAAACCCCGAACACCCAACGCTGTCCCTGCTTCAACAATGGCCTTTCTCCAGCGGGAGCGCAGTCGTTTCAAGGCAATGAGCTCGTCTGCAAGTATAGCGTCAGCGCCAACGGCCCTTCGACGGTCCTCCATCTCTTCAAAGCGTGCCCGAGAGTTTCGTCACGCCAAAAAACAGGCCGGATGCAGGCGACGCTCTTCGCACAACCCGCATCCGGCGAAGGTGCTTGGGACGCACTTCTAGGCGCGCTTCGGCAGCCGCCGGTTCACGCTGCGTCCGGATCAATCCCTAAAGCAGATCAGCCCGCGCAGCCACTATTCGTAGGCGAGCGCCTCGATCGGGTCCTTGCGCGATGCCATCCAGGCGGGATAGAGCGCCCCGAACAGCGCTCCCACAAAAGCGATCAGCGCTCCGTAGCCGATCCATCCCTTGGTCAGGTCGAAGGCAAGTGTCGTGAACTTCACATGCAGCAGTTCGCGCACGCCAAACGTGCCGGCGATTCCCAGCAGAACACCCGCAATCGCCAGCACACTGGTCTCGCGCAGAACCACGCTCACGATCGTCAGCTTCGACGAGCCCAGCGATTTCAGAATCCCGATTTCGCGCGTGCGCTCCAGAACGGCGGTGTACATCGACTGAAAAATGACCAGAAAGCCCACAATTACCGCGATCGTGATGACCACGTTCATCGCGATACTGAAGCCCGGAAACTTCGACGGCGTATAAAGTGCGATGAGATCCGCCATCGTCTGAACCTTGTAGTTCTCAAGTCCCTTCGTGTTGTGGATCTCCTCGATCACCGTCTGTTCGTTTTCTGGCTGATCGACTTTCAGATAAATGTCGGTCGCCTTGCCCTCTGAACCGATCAGCTGCGCCATCGTATCGATCGGAATCAGCTTGCGGCCGCCCTTGCCGTTCTCGACAATCCCGCAAATACGAAATTCATGGTTCAGGATGCTGATGGTCTGGCCCACGCGATGACCGCCATCCGACTGCGCGAAGACGTCATCCACAATCACGTCGTATGGATGCTGGAACGGGCCGCCCGACAAAAAGTTGAATGGCTTGAGCGCGGCATAACTCTCGTAGTCAATGCCCCAAAGCACCTCGAGCGAGTTGCCCATGCTCAGATTCGTGATTGCGGGAGAGGCCACCACCACGTGCGGCAGCTTCTGAAGGAACGGCACAAGCTTCACCGACATCGGTGCCCCGCTGATGCCGTTCATGAAGCTGGCGTTCGGCGGCATGACGATCAGGTCGGCGCCAATGCCGTTGTTGCGCTCCTTTGCGCTGCTCAACTGCCCCATGAAAATGGCCACAATCGACAGGATCATCACCACTTCGATGGCCACAGCGAAGATGCTGATCAAGGACCGCAGGGGGCGGTGCAGAAGATTGGCAATCACAAGCTTGTTCATTGCTGGCAAAGCCCTTTTCCGATTCATGGGCCGAAACGCACGCCCATTCAAGGGTACCAGCCAACGCGCGAAGCACGTTTGCCGGCAGGCTCCTCTCCATCACGCGGGTCCGAATTTCGTCCGAATTTTGCACCGGAACTTCGGTTTTTGTGTGCTGACGGTCACCGGAATTCACAGGTGACGTTGTATACTCGGCTAACAGCTTTTCCGTTAACCATTACTTTAGGTGCAAGAAAACAAAGGACAATCGGATAAATGTTTTTGACGGGAATTCGGTCCGGGTTTATTGTTGTGTGGAAATCTCCCGGACACTTTTCCGGCATGTGGTATACAGATGGGCAGTTTTGGCGAAGACCTGCGCGCTGAACGAATTTCTCGCGGCATCGCGCTTGAAGACATCACGGCAGTCACCAAGATCAGCCAGAGACATCTGGTTGCGCTGGAACAGGAACGCTTCCGCCAGCTTCCGGGCGGCATCCTGAGTAAGGGAATTGTGCGGGGCTACGTCGGCGCCGTCGGCCTCGATGTCAGTGACTGGACTGATCGCTTTATCCAGGCTTACGCCGCCTCGGGCGATCCGGCGGATGGCTCGACTGGGTGGGCTGAATTCGCCTCCAACGTCGGTCAGGAACGCATGAAGCGCCATCAGGCCGCGGAAATGCGGAAGCGCTGGACCGGCGCTGTCGTGCTCATGGTCGTTGTCGCCGCCGTCGCTTTCCTCACCGTGCGCTACTTTGGTTTGCGCGCGGGCTGGTGGGATAGCCTGATGCCCTTGCACACGGTTTCGGCGAAAACCCATGCCATGTTCCTGCAGGCCGCCAACTGGTTCCAATCGGGCCGATAGCCTCCTCCCAGCTCCCGCTCAAGCCCTCGCGCAATCCCAACCCTGCGCACGCTCCGAAAACATTCGTTACATGTGTACTCAATTCCATCCGGCGGCTTGCCGATTAACTCACCGATCCATTCACAATGGAATTAGGTTCGTTGAAAAAAGAGGGCGGACTGGGCAATATGAACAGCCGGGCAGAAGTCCGACATTTTAGACTGGGCGCATCTCCGACAGTTTCTTCGTTGTCCCCGGTTCAAAATGTCTGGGATGTGTTTGGTCGGTAACATTACCCACCCCCCCACCCCCCCTCGTTTATTTGCAGTTTTCCACAAATTGTTTGCCGGTTTTTCCTTGAGCAACCCGGATCACAACGGTCCGGATACAGTCCCGCTCTCGTAATTCTCTGGCGCACCGGTCCTGACTTGCGGGCGGCTTAGTTCCTTGTTAGGCCGTCTGAATATCTCCCGCGCGGTTGACCCCGCCCAAACTGCCTCCCGGCGTGCGTTCCTGGCCGTTCGCTGCGAGCCTTTGCTCCTGGATGCTCGGCCCTATTACCATAGAACGGTTAGGTCTTAGCGCCAGGTCTGATGTCCGGGCCGGTCCCCGGCAGGTGACCTGTGCACCGGATCGGCCCACAAATCGAGTTTTGGAGGAGTGCAAAGTTGAGCGACCGTTTCTTGTTTACCTCTGAGTCCGTGACGGAAGGTCACCCGGACAAGATTGCCGACCAGGTTTCCGACGCGATTCTGGATGCCTGTCTTGAGCAGGATCCCTACAGCCGCGTGGCAGCCGAAACCCTCACGGCAACCGGGCTCGTGGTGATTGCGGGCGAGATCACCACCAAAGCCTACGTTGACTTCCAGACGCTGGTGCGCGGCGTCGTGGCCTCCATCGGATATGACAATGCCGTCTACGGGTTCGACTCCAACACCTGCGCCGTCATCTCCTCCATCAACAAGCAGTCAGGCGACATCGCCCAGGGCGTGGACACCGGCGGAGCCGGCGACCAGGGCATGATGTTCGGCTATGCCTCCAATGAAACGCCTGAACTGATGCCCGCGCCCATCTCGCTCGCGCACAAACTCACTCGCCGCCTCTCTGAAGTGCGCAAGAATGGCAAGCTGCCTTATCTTCGGCCCGACGGCAAAAGCCAGGTCACGGTGGAATACGACGAGAATGGCAAACCGGCGCGCGTCGATGCAGTCGTCATCAGCAGCCAGCATGCCGAGAGCGTCAGCAACGACGAATTGCATGCGGAGATCCTGAAGCACGTCATCCAGGCGGTCCTGCCTGCGGCATGGCTCGACGAGCATACCAAGTACCACATCAATCCCACCGGCCGCTTCGTCATCGGCGGACCGATGGGCGATACCGGCCTCACCGGCCGCAAGATCATCGTCGACTCCTACGGCGGCATGGGCCGTCATGGCGGCGGCGCCTTCAGCGGCAAGGACCCGACAAAGGTCGACCGTTCCGCAGCCTACATGGCGCGCCATATCGCCAAGAACATCGTGGCTGCCAAGCTCGCCGAGAAGGCGGAAGTAGAACTCGCGTACGCCATTGGCGTGGCCGAGCCGGTCAGCGTGCTGGTCGAAACCTTTGGCACCGGCAAGGTGAGCGCCGGCCAGCTGACCGATCTCGTCCGGAAAAACTTCGCACTGACTCCCAAGGGCATCATTGAGAGCCTGAATCTTCGCCGTCCGATCTACCAGAAGACGGCGGCCTATGGCCACTTCGGCCGCACCGAGCCGGAGTTCACTTGGGAGGCGACCGACAAGGCCGCCAAACTTACCCAGCAGGCCAGTGTGACAGTAGCCGCAAAGTAAAACGGCACCCGAGCCCGCTGCACTCAAAACGGGGTCCTCGTCGAGGACCCCGGTGTTTTTTTGAGCCACCCACCTCATGAAATAGAATTCATTCGGAACCAGTCGATTCGTTTTTCCAGGGAGAGGCGATGCGTCCTCATCGAATTCTTGTGCTCTTGCTGGCCACTGCCGCAATGGCCGTCGCGCAAAGCGGTAAACCATGGGAGTACCAGGGCAAGCAGGGCCCGGTCAATTGGAGCAAGCTGGACGGCGCAAACAGGGCCTGCTCGCAAGGCCACGAGCAATCACCCATCGACATCCGCGGCGCCCACCTCGACAAGAACCTTGCGCCATTGGAATTTCATTTCATCTCCGGACCCGTAACACTGCTCAACGATGGCCGCACCATCACCGTGAACGTTGACCCCGGCAGTACGCTCGCGGCAGACGGCGTTCGCTATGAATTGAAGAACCTGAGCTTTCACCATCCAAGCGAAAACGCCGTGAAAGGCAAACTAACCGACATGGATGTCGAAATGCTCTTTCAGAGTGCGGATGGCAAAATGGCGGTGGTCGCCTCCCGAATGAGCCTCGATCTCGATCAGCCCAACGCGGCATTGGCGGCCTTGTGGGCGCACCTGCCCACGAAAGCGGATACCAGCAGCAAGATCGACGATATGATCAACCCCGCGGGATTTCTCCCGGCCGATCGCGGCTATTGGTCCTTTGAAGGATCGCTTGCGACTCCGCCCTGCACCGAGGGCGTGCGCTGGTTCGTGTTCGAAAACCCAATCACCGTCAGCCGCGATCAGCTTCGTACATTCACCAGGATTTTCGCCGTCAGCTCCCGCCCGCTACAGGACACGCACGGCCGGAAGATCGCCGCCAGCGAATAGCGCACGCCACCCCTGTTAAAACGGTTGGAATGTCAGCATAATAGCCCCGTCAGTCCGCGATACCTGCATGCCGGTCAGATCAGAGACCATGTAGTGCGCGCCTTCCAATGATTCCGCGTCGTGCGAGAAGGTCGTCGCAATCACAATGCAGCCGGCCTCCAACCCGGCCTGCACACCCGATGACGAGTCCTCAAAAACCACGCACTCGCCTGGCGCTGACTCCAGAATCCTCGCTCCCGCAAGAAACGGCTCAGGGTGCGGTTTGCCCCGGGTCACGAACTCCGCGGTCACGATCTTGTCCGGCACAGGAATTCCTGCATATTCCATGCGCGCACGCGCCAGACGTTCCGTTGCGCTCGTGACCACCGTCCAGGCATGGGCCGGCAAATCAGCGAGTAGTTTGAGCACGCCAGGCAGTACCGTCACGCCCTCGCCGTCCGCAACTTCAATCTCCTCGATCACTTTCAATTCCGCCTCGCTGTCGAGGTCGGGCCGAAGCGTGGCAACCGTCTCGATCGCCCGCCGGCCGTGCGCAATGCGCAGGGCATCGGCCGGATCGATGCCCCGAATCAAAGCGTATTTCGTCCAGCTGCGCTCCACCGAGGCAATCGAAGAAATAAGAATGCCATCCATGTCGAAAAGAACGCCCCTGCAATGAACCTGGACGGGGGAAGACGGCAGGGAACGCGTCATGTCTCTATTTTAGCGACAGCATCGGACCGCTCACTGCGCTGGTGCCCCGGCTGCCGGCTTGTTCTCTTCGAATGAAACCACGGGTGGATCTCCAAATTCGATGGATGCGGCGTCCACGGCCGATTTGCGGCCTGCACGTTGGAGTTCGTTCGAACCCAGCACTATGGCGTTCTTGCCGATGACGGCGTCGCCACTCCATCGAGTGAAACGCGAGAGCATCGTTGGTGCGGACGGAGCGGTGATCGCCCCCTGCTTCCATTCAAAAT
>Ga0070731_10000340_pt1 | contig 69639 bp, 72 predicted proteins | sample Coa_R1_2_FD_66448 | JGI IMG/M metagenome (GOLD analysis project Ga0070731, IMG submission 66448) | Surface soil microbial communities from Centralia Pennsylvania, which are recovering from an underground coalmine fire - Coalmine... | ecosystem: Environmental > Terrestrial > Soil > Unclassified ... | reverse complement strand
GACCACCGCGGAGGCCAGCGAGGCGACGTGGGGTTCCCGAATGGGCCAGGGCAGCCCGTGTCCGTCATCCCAGCGGTAGAGCAGCGGGCCTCCCGAAAACGCGGACGGAACCGATCCGTGGAGCGTCGGAAAGGCCGCGGAGGCCGCCAGCCCGATCAGGATCCCCGACAGGGTGATTTCATCGGGAAGGATCCGAAACTCCAGATCGATGAACGTGCACGCGATCATGGCGGAAACCAGCCAGGCCTCGACGAAGAACTGCACGATCTTGAAGGCCTGGAGCGGCGGGCCAAACTCCGCTCCCTCCAAGGGCGGCCAGGGCCCCGTGTAGAGCGCCCGCCAGCCGGCGACCAGGAACAGGACCCCGGTCAGCAGCTCGACGAGGGTGTAGCGGATCGAGATGGGATTCCGGCAGTGCCGGCACTTCCCTCCCAGGAGGCACCAGCTGAGGACCGGAAGATTGTCGAACCAGGCGATCCAGGTGAGGCACGTCGGGCAGCGCGAGCGCGGCCCGACGATCGACATGCAGTTCCGAGGAAGACGGAAGATGCAGACATTGAGGAAGGAGCCGATGAGCAGTCCCAGCACCCCGGAGAACACCAGCAGGATGATGCGCTGACTCTCGGCCATACGAGCATTGTAGCATCGGCGCGCCGATGCCCGCGGATCCCCGCGCTACTCGGGCTTCATCGAGACGCCGAGCTGGCCGAGCTTCTTCCGGATCTCCTTGATCGACGTCACGCCCAGGTTCTTGCTCTTCAGGAGGTCCTTCTCGGTCTTCTTCATCAGGTCGCCGACGGTCACGACGCCCAGCTTCTCGTAGACCTTCCGGATGCGGCCCGACCACTCGAAGTCGCTGAGGTTCTTCTTGAGCGTCTCCTCGCTGACCGGCCCTTCGGCGATGACCGGCGCCTCTTCGGCGGCGGGCTCGACGATGCCCCCCGGCCCGCTGGCCGACGCGAGGCTGAGCCCCTTGGAGCTGAGGAATTCCTTCAGCTCGCGAAGAGACGTGCGGCCGAAGTTCGGGATCTGGAGCAGGTCCTCCTCGCTCTTGGCCACGAGGTCCCCGAGCGAATTGACGCCGAGCTTCTGAAGCGCGGTGCGGACGCGCGGCGAAAACGAGATTTCGGCGACCGGCTGGCCGAGGATCTGCGCGACCTTGGCCTCGCGGCGCGCCGCATCCTCGTCGTAGAACATCGTCAGGGACGCCTGCGCGTCCTTCAGATACAGCTGGGCGCGGCCGTGCCCCGGGAAGTAGTCGAGAACGGCCTGGTAGCAGTGGATGGCGCGCTCGTAGTCCCCCCGGTCCTCGTAGAGGACGCCGAGGTTCATGACCGTGTTGACATGCATCGGCCGGAGCCGGCGCAGCTGCTCGTACAGCTCCAGGGCGCGGGAATCCTCGCCCGTCAGGTCCATGATGTACGCGAGCCGGAACAGGGAGCCGGCGTGGCCGGGCTCGATCTCCAGGGCCTTTTCGTAGCACTTCATCGCGTCGTCGTGGAAGCCCTGGAAGTCGGCGAGCAGGCCCTTCAGGTAGAGGCCCTGCGCGCCCTCCTTCTTCATGATCTTTTCGACGTGGGTCTCGGCCTCCTCGTACTTCCCGGCCTTGATCTTCGCCTCGCAGTACGCGGACGAGATGCGGGCGTCGGAGGAGTCCGCGTCGCTCGCCTCCTTCAGCGCGACCAGGGCGTCCTGGGGCCGTCCGGCCTCCAGATAGCTCACGCCCAGGACATAGGACTTTTCCTTGCTGGCCCGGGCCGGTTCCAGCACCTGGATGGCTTCCTCGGAGTGGCCGAGCAGCCACTTGGCGGTGCCCTTGCGGACTTCGACCTTGTTCTCGCTGGACAGCGACTTCCCGATCTTCGTGCCGAAGTCGGCGAGGATCTCCTCCAGCTGGCCGCGAAGATCCACGTGGCTGTGGACTTCGCGGCGGACCTCGAGGAGGCGGTCCGGCGACAGCTCTTCGGTGCTGAGCACTTCCTTCAGATCAAGGGCGGCGGCTTCGGCCATGGAATCTCCAGAGAAAATTGGGTCCCTTCTTATATAGAAAGACGGGGGCCGCGTCAACCCCTGTCTATGCCTTGGGTTTGACCAGCCGCACCGAGGCCGCCCGGAGCACCTTCCCGTCGAAGAGCCAGCCCCGCCGGACCTCCTCGAGCTGGGTGCCGCCGGGATCCATCGCGACCGCGTCGTGGTACAGGGGATCGAAAGTCTTCCCCACCGTCTCGATCGGGGTCACGCCCGTCTTCGCCAGGACGCGCAGGAACTCCTTCTCGAGGATGCGAACCGCCTCGGTCAGCTTGGGATCCTCGAACCTCGCCATCGAGAAGCCGTCCATCGCCGGCAGCAGCTCCCGCATGAAGCCCTCCAGCGACTGGCGGTTCCAGTCCGCCTTGTCGCGGCGGACGCGATCCTGGTAGTTGATGAAATCGGCCTTGGCGCGGCGGGCCAGCTCCAGGTACTCGTCGGCTTTCGCCTTCCAGTCCACCGGAGCGGGCTCGGTCGCCGGAGCCGCGCCGTTGCCGGCCGGCGGCTCCGCCGGGACTTCGGACTTCTTGGACATCTCGTCGCTCATGGCCCGAAAAATTTCTCCCACAGGTTCTTCTTGCCCGACTGCTCCTGCTCGATCTTCGAGAACTCCGCCAGGAGCTCCTCCTGCCGCTTGGTCAGCTTCGACGGCACGCTCACCGTCACGCGTACGATCTGGTCCCCGCGGCCCCGGCCGTTCACCCCCGTCACCCCGAGGCCCCTCATGCGGAGCAGCGCTCCGCTGGCCGTCCCCTTGGGGATCTTCAGGCTGCTCTTCCCCTGCAGCGTCGGTACGTCGATCTCGGCGCCCATCGCCGCCTGGGAAAAGCTGACCGGGATCTCGCACACGATGTCGTTCTCGTGCCGCGTAAAAAACTCGTGCTCCCGAACATAGATGTCGCAGTACAAGTCGCCCGTCGGCCCGCCGTCGCGCGACTGTTCGCCCTGCCCGGACACGCGCATCCGCGTGCCGTTCTCGATCCCCGCGGGGATCGAGACCTCGATCTCTCTTCTAACGCGGAGCAGGCCCTCGCCCTTGCAGCTTGCGCAGGGCGACGTGATTTTCTGCCCTTCGCCGCCGCAGGCCGGGCACGTCGTCTGCAGCATGAAGAAGCCGGCGTTCCGGCCCACCGAGCCCCGGCCGCCACACGTGGCGCAGGTCGCCTTCGACGATCCAGGCTTCGCCCCGGACCCGCTGCAAGTGCCGCAACGCTCGTGCCGCTGCAGCTCGATGGTCTTCTTCGTCCCGAGCGCCGCTTCCTTGAAGTCGAGCTCGAACTCCACCCGCAGGCTCGCGCCCCGCTGCGGCCCCCGGCGTCCGCCCCGGCTGACTCCGAAGAAGTCGCCGAACGGGGAATCCGCCCCGCCGAAGATATCCGAGAACGACTCGAAGATGTCCTGGAAGCTCGCGCTCTGAAAGTCCCGCTGGGCCTGGCCGCGCAGCCCCTCGTGTCCGTACTGATCGTAGAGGGGCCGCTTCTTGTCGTCCGAGAGGACGTCGTACGCCTCGGAGATCGCCTTGAACTTCGCCTCGGCATCCTTGTCGTTGGGATTCCGGTCCGGGTGGTACTTCAGGGCGAGCTTGCGGTACGCGGACCGGATTTCGTCCGTGCCGGCCTTCCGATCGACGCCCAGCAGCTCGTAATAGTCGCGCTTGTCATCCACCCGGGAACCCTACTTCACCGCGCCGGCGACCTTCTTCTTGTTCTCCTTCAGTTCCACGATGATCGACTTCGAGGTGAGGAGCATCGAGGTGACGCTGGCCGCGTTCTGCAGCGCCGACCGGGTCACCTTCGCGGCGTCGATCACGCCCGTCTCGAGCAGGTCGACCCACTCGCCGGTGCCCGCGTTCAGTCCGACGTTGCCGCCCCTTTCGCGCGTCTCCGCCACCACCATCGACGGATCGAAGCCGGCGTTGGAGGCGATGGTCGCCATCGGGGCTTCCAGCGCCTTCGCGATCACCTTCGCGCCGAGCGCCTCGTCGCCGTCGAGCTTCAGCTTCGCCACCGCGTCCGCCGCGCGGAGCAAGGCGAGGCCGCCGCCGGGAACGACCCCTTCCTGGGCCGCGCCGCGGGCCGCGTGAACGGCGTCGTCGACGCGGAACTTGCGTTCCTTCATCTCCGCCTCGGTCGCGCCGCCGACCTTGAGGATCGCGACGCCGCCGGTCATCTTCGACATGCGCTCTTCGAACTTCTCCTTGTCGTACTCGCTCGTGGTCTTCCGGATGGAGGTCCGCAGCTCTTCGATGCGGGACTCGATCGCCTTCTTGTCGCCCCCGCCGCCGATGATGGTCGTCTTCTCCTTCTCGACCTTCACCTTCGTCGCGGTGCCCAGATCCGTCAGCTTGAGGCTGTCCAGCCGCACGCCGAGATCCTCCGTCACGACGTTGCCGCCGGCCAGGATCGCCATGTCCTGCAGCATCGCCTTGCGGCGGTCGCCGAAGGCGGGCGCCTTGACCGCCACGGTCTGGAGGGTCCCCCGGAGGCGGTTGACCACCAGGGCCGCCAGGGCCTCGCCCTCGACGTCCTCGCAGATGATGACCAGCGGCCTTCCCGCCTGGGCCACCTGCTCCAGGAGGGGGACGAATTCCTTCAGATTCGAGATCTTCCGGTCGCTGAAGAGGATGAGCGGATCGTCGTATTCGGCCGTCAGCGTCTGGGGCTTGTTCACGAAGTACGGAGAGATGTAGCCCTTGTCGAACTGGAGGCCTTCCACGAGCTCGACCGACGTCTGGAAGCCCTTGGACTCCTCGACGGTGATGACGCCTTCTTTCCCGACCTTCTCCATCGCCTTGGCGACGAGGTCGGCCACGGTCTCGTCGCCGTGCGCGGCGATCAGGGCGATGTTGCGGTAGTCCTCGGTCGTCTTGATGGGCCGGGCCATCTTCTTGATGGCCTCGACCGCGGTCTCGACGGCCTTGTCCATGCCCCGCTTCACCAGCACCGAATTCGCGCCGGAAGTGACGAGTTTCAGCCCCTCGGCATAGATCGCCTCGGCGAGCACGGCGGACGTCGTGGTGCCGTCGCCGGCCACGTCGTTCGTCTTGTCGGCGGCCGCGTTGGCCATCTTCGCCCCGACGTTCTCGAACGGATCGGAGAGCTCGATCTCCTTGGAGACCGTCACGCCGTCCTTCGTCGCCTGGGGCGCTCCGCCCTTGCGCTCGTAGATCACGTTGCGGCCGCTGGGGCCGAGCGTGACCTTCACCGCTCCGGCGAGCTTCTGGATGCCGCCCAGCACCTTTCGCCGGGCGTCCTCGTCAAACATCATCTGCTTGGCCATGGTTTCTCCGCTTCGATTCTTCCGCTTGCAACCGGGAAGCCGGTGCGGCTACCCGACGATCGCCAGGATTTCGCTCTCCTGGACGATCTTCAGCTCCTTGCCGTCCACCTTGATCTCCGAGCCCGCATACTTCGAGTACAGGACGATGTCGCCGACGGACACGGCGGGCTTGATCGTGCGCCCGTTGGGCAGCACCTTCCCGCTGCCGACGGCGACGACCTCGCCGCGGGTGGACTTCTCCTTGGCGGTATCGGGAAGCAGGATGCCGCCCGCCGTCTTTTCTTCCGCCTCGAGCGGCTTGATCACGACATGGTCGCTAAGGGGTTTGAGCTTCATCTGATTCCTCCGTCCAGTATTTCAGAGTTCGTCCAAAGGTTCCGGACTACCCCATCGGGGGATAGCCTTCCTCGCCGGCGCCGGCCGGGATCACCGCCGGCTCCGGGATATCGCTGATCATCGCCTCGGTCGTGAGCAGGAGGGCCGACACGCTGGCCGCGTTCTGCAGCGCGTGCCGGGTCACCTTCACCGGATCCAGGATGCCTGCCTTCTTCAAGTCGGTGAACTCGCCCGTCTCGGCGTTGAAGCCGAACCCGTCCTTGCCCGCAAGCACCTTGCGGATCGCGAGCGACGGATCCTGGCCGGCATTGGCCGCAATCACGCGGAGCGGCTTCTCGACCGCCTTCCGCACCAGCTCGACGCCGATCTTTTCGTCGCCCTCGGCCCGGACCGAGTCCAGCGCCTTGGCCGCCCGGAGGAGCGCCACGCCGCCGCCGGGGACCACGCCCTCTTCGAGCGCGGCGCGGACCGAGTGCAGCGCGTCCTCGACGCGCTTCTTGCGCTCCTTGAGCTCCGTCTCCGTCGCGGCGCCCACGTTGATGACGGCCACGCCGCCCGAGAGGCGGGAAAGGCGCTCCGTCAGCTTCTCCTTGTCATAGTCGGAATCGCTGGACTCCAGCTCCGTACGGATCTGGGCGCAGCGCGCGTCGACCGCCTTCTTGTCTCCGGCGCCGCCGAGAATCGTGCAATAGTCGGAGTCGACGATGACCTTCTTCGCGCGGCCCAGGATGGAGGTCGTCGCCTTGGGCAACTCGATGCCCAGGTCCTTGAAGACGGGCTGGGCGCCGGTCAGGATGCCGATGTCCTCGAGCATCGCCTTGCGGCGGTCGCCGTACCCGGGCGCCTTCACCGCGCAGGCCTGGAAGACGCCGCGCAGCTTGTTCACCACGAGCATCGCGAGCGCCTCGCCCTCGACGTCCTCGGCGATCACCAGGAGCGGCCGCTTTTCGGCCGCGACCTTCTCGAGCAAGGGCACGAGCTGGGCCGCGGGGGAAAGCTTCTCCTCGAAGAGAAGGATGAACGGCTGGTCGAGGACGCATTCGACCGAGGCGGGGTTCGTCACGAAATGGGGGGAGAGAAAGCCGCGGTCGAACTGCATGCCTTCGACGATCTTGATCTCGGTTTGGATGCTCTTGCCTTCCTCGACGGAGATGGCGCCTTCCTTGCCGACCTTGGAGAACGCGGTGGCGAGCATCTCGCCAACGGAGGCGTCGCCGCCGGCCGCCAGCGTCCCGATCTGCTGGAGGACCTTTTCGTTCTTGACGTCCAGGGGTTCGGCGGCCTTCTTGAGCGCCTCGCAGACCGCGTCCGCGCCGCGCTTGATGCCCCGCGAGAGGGCGATCGGATTGCCGCCCGAGGTGACGATGCGGATGCCTTCCAGGAAGATCGCTTCGGCCAGCACGGCGGACGTAGTGGTGCCGTCGCCCGCCTGGTCGCTCGTCTTGGAGGCCGCCTCCTTGATCATCTTGGCGGCCATGTTCTCGTACGGGTCGGTGAGCTCGACCTCTTCGCAGACGGTCACGCCGTCCTTGGTGATGGTCGGGGCGCCCCACGACTTGTCGATCACGACGGTACGGCCACGGGGTCCCAGAGTGGGACGGACCGCGTCGGCGACCTTCTGGACGCCCTTGCGAAGGGCTTCCCGGGCCGCCTGGTCAAAAAGGAGCTGCTTGGGCATGGATAGTCTCCGACAATATGAGCCGGTGGGGGGAAGTGCAAAGCCCGTGCCATACTTCCCCAGGAAGGGCCGCTCTAACCCCTTGAAAGCCGGGCTATTAGTAGCGGCCGGCCGAAGGCAGGTCAAGGGTAATGTCAGAGTGGCAGCATCCCGGGATGCCGACGGCAGGAATCCCGCCAAGGAGGCGCTCCTCGGCGGGGAGCCGGGCGGGCGGGCCTACAGGTCGCCGTTTTCGATGAAGAACCTCTGAAGGGCTCCTTCCAGGCGGGTGTCGGTTTCGAAGCGGCCCGATTCGATCAGCTTCTTGATGTCGGCTACGCGCTCGGCGCGTGCCGCCGGAAGGCTCATCGCCTTGGACACCATCGACGCCTTCTCGGACAGAGCGAGCTTGTCGGCCTTGGACGCTGCGGACGCGGCCGCAGCGGCCGACATCTTGATGCGCGTGATACGATTCGGCCCATCGATCCGGCCGGGCCCGCCAACTCCATCGGTCTTCCCGATGTCCATAGGATATCTCCCTTTACACAACCCCTCAATACGTCAGGACTGCATCGTCCCCCGGAGCTTCGGCGTCCCCTGACGCCATAATCAGTATCGGCGGAGGGCTGCTCGACCTGAAGGGGGAAAATTCGTGCGAGACCGCGGTTTCCGAGGTATGTCTTGACCCGCTTCACCGGGCCCATTACAATCGCCGGCGTTGTCAGAGGAGACCACCCATGGTGAAGTGTCTCGCGGCCCTATTGGTCCTCGGATGCTCCTCTTCCCTTCTCGCCCAGGACGATTCCGCTGAGCTGAAAGCCCGCATCCTCGAAAAGGTGCGCATCAAGCTCGCCGCGGATCGTTCGGCGCTCCTCAAGCGCATCGACAAGATCATCGATGAGGAGCTGGCGAAGGTCGGCCCCGTTGCGAAGGGTCCGGCCGCTCCCGCCGAAGGCGATGCGAAGGTCAAGGAGCTCGAACGGAAAATGCGCCAGCTCGAGGAACAGAAGGAAACGCTGGCGACCGAGATGGCGAAGGAGAAACGCCTGGCCGCCGACGAGGGGCTGAAGGAAGAAGCCCGCAAGAACGGCCCGCATGACGGCGAAGAAGCGCAGGAGATGTTCGACAACGCCCTGGAGCTGCACGACAAGGACAAGAACTATCGCGAGGCGATCAAGCTCTTCAAGCGGATCTACTACAACTTCCCCAAGTCCAAAATGGGCGCCATCTCCGCGTACAATGCCGCGTGCGGCTATGCGCTGTCGGGACAGAAGGAAGAAGCCCTCGACTGGCTGGAGCTGTCCGTCAAGTCCGGCTACGCCGACTTCGACCACCTGCGGGTGGACACCGATCTTGACGGCCTCCGCAACGAGAAGCGCTATAAGAAACTTCTGACAGACCGGTAGTCGCCAGGAATCAACTCTTCATCGGGGCGTGGCTCAGCCTGGCTAGAGCGCCTGGTTCGGGACCAGGAGGTCGCAGGTTCAAATCCTGTCGCCCCGACCATTTCCCTCTGTGGAACTGGAGCGTGTGACAAAGATTGTGACAAACCGGCTCCCTGCCATGGAGGTATACCATGGCGAGCCGGGAGTATCTGAATCCAGGAGTTGCTCTTCAACTGCGCGGGGACGTGTGGTGGCTGGATTTATACCGCAGAGGCAAGCGGGTCCGGCAGAGCTTGGGAGTCAGCAGTCGGAGTAAAGCCATGGCAATTGGGTACGCCATTGCTGCCGAGTTGGAAGGTCGCGCTGAGCAAATCGAGGATGACGCGACCGTTCTTGAAATGCTCGCCGTCGGACACACCAAACTCCTCTTCCCGTGGCAGTCGGTCCATGTGACCGAATTGGCAGACCGGCTCAAGACCGGCGCGCTGACCGCCACCGACGCTCAATCAATGATCCGCGAGGCTGTCCGCGCCGTGGTCGGCAAGACCGCGCTCAAGGTCGTCAATGCCGAGACCGCGCTGACCGAGTACCTCGCCTATCAGACCGGCGTGAAGGGGAACAAGAAACGCCACGTCCGCAATGTCGAATTGATCCTCCGTCAGTTCCTCTCCAAGATCACGATTGAGAATGTTGGGGAGATCACCCCGACAGACGTTGAAGGCTACCTCGCGTCGATCAGCGCCCTCTCCCCAAAGACTCGGAAGGATCGGCGCGGGATGCTCGCAGCGTGGTTCACCTGGATGAAGGTCGTGAAAAAGTACATCACGGAGAATCCAGCGGAAGGAATCGCCGCGCCGAAGGTCTCCGCGCAAGACGTTCGCTACCACACGTCGGAGGAACTAACCCGCATCATTAAGGCCGCGTTCGGTCACGAGAAGGAAGACCTTGTCCTCGTGGCAATCTATACGGGCCTCCGGGCCGGGGAACTCTTTCGCCTGGAAGGCGAGGATTTCGACTATGAAGGCAGGGCAATCCGCGTCCGGGGGACGAAGACCGGACTCAACCGCTCCGTGCCACTCATGGATGAAATCCTCCCCGTCCTCATGCATCTTCCCCGCAAAGGCAAGCTGTTCCCCTTCACCGCGTCCGGTTGCTTCATGCGGTCCATCGGGGAGGTCTGGAAGGCTGCGAAACTGACCGGCAAGACCGGACTTCAGATCATCCGTCACTCCTGGGTCTCCCATCTTCTGCTCGCGGGAGTGGACCCCTACAAGGTCGCCCGGTATGCCGGGCATGACTATGCTGTCCAGCAGAAGCACTATGCCGGGATCAAGCTGGGGGATACGCCCTTCCCCATGAACTGCGCCCTTCATGGTGTTGGAAAAAGGCCGCCAAGGCGAAGGTGAAGTGATGGCGCAATTCAACGGTGTCTATGCCGTCGTGTGTAATCGGGGCAGGGCTCACCCTTCGGGCTTTTTGTTCGCAAAGCATGAGCACGACGCGGTAGAAGCAAAGGCGAAAATACTTGCGGCAAAACTCAATAGAGACCCGAAAGTTAAGTGCGGCCCCCACCATGTGATGTACAGGCCGGTTTAATCTACCCAAAGGGTAACCAAGGAATTCGCTAAGGCCCCGACGTTCGGGGCCTTTTTCTTTGGACGAAGCGCCAAATGGACTCACGAACGGGTTCCCGTTGATCTTAGCGGGTGAGGTTGAGCGAACATGACAAAGGAGGAACTACTCAACGCGCTTCAACGTGTCCAAGAGAACTATTTCTTAGGTACGGCGGCCTTGGAGAAATTTCTAATGCCCGAATGGGAGAGGATCAGTAACGGTGCTTATCTCTTTCTTGGCACTCTCCCACCGCTGGAATGCCCAATACCGGAACTGCGGAAGAAGTTACAAGACCCCGAAAATCGGAAGGTCGTTTTTCAACAGCATGAAGCGTCGTTGCGGCGATCCTTTTTGCGGGAGCCCTATGAATTGGTAACTCGGTATTGCAGCACTACAAAGCCAAAACAGACGCCCAAGTTCAGAAGCTGGATTCACTTTGAGTTTGCTGAAGCCATCCGGCTGAGCATCGCTCACGGCGAAAGGTTGGGGACTTTAGTAGTTGATAGGGCTTTGCCCAACGGGACTGACATCAAGTGGCAGGACATCCATATCACAAGCACAACGACAGAGATTCCAATGACCAGCCAACACGCGGTGTACTTCTTCCGAGATATTGAAGCCTTCGTTAAGAACGATCTTGACTAACCGCTACCGCGTCACCTTCACCGTGTAGACGGTGCCGTCCAAATGGGCGCAATGCTGGGCGGGCACCTGATCGGCGCTGGCCTTCACCCAGGCAGCCGGAGCCGCAATCCAAGTCATCGCTCCGAAAAGGAGCCATCCGCACCCCACTGCGGCACTTACCGCTCGGTCCGTACTGTGTCGGGGTTATAGTCCTGCCACCCCGCAGTAACGACGTAGAGCTTGTAGGCATCGCCATCAGGTGTCGTGTACGGCCACGGCTTGGAGGGTGTGTACTCTTCGCACCCAAGTCGCCATGAGGTATAGAGATGCCTGTACGTGGTAGCTCCCATAGCGATTCCGCCATCTGGCGCTACGGCTTGAATCTTGCACGCGAGGCTAACGATCCGACCAATGATGTCCTTCTGCTGTTTCGTAGATGGGCTTCCGATCTCCACAACATCTGCCGAGCCGGAGTCGAGCCCGATTCGGGCTCCGAGGATCGGCCATCCCCGAGCGGCGAGCGCAGGATTGATTGCTTCGTATATCAAGCGACTCATCGTCATCGCAGCGTCAAGTCCCAAGTCGTTCTTTCGTATGAACGAGGGAGCTGGGAAGTATGCGATAATCCCGTCGCCCGTATACTTTAGAACGTGTCCGTGGAAAAGGGGAGCAGCCGCAGAAATCTCAAACAGAGCAGTCTCAATGACTCGCACATATGTTGTGGAGGAAAGCGTTGTTGCCAACTTCGTTGATCCACAGAGATCAAGGGAGAGGATGACAAAATCATGCTGGCCGTTGTTCAGCGAGCGCAGGAATTCATCAGAAGGGTCCGAAAAGGTGGGCGGATCAGCCTTCCCTTCGAGGAGATTTTCGACCCTTGATCTGCGCGAGCCGACATACGATTTCGCGTCGTCGATCTCCTGTTTCTCGAACGTGAGCGGCTTGTCTTTCATGGCCTCCATACAGCGTTCGAGAACGTCCTCCGGGAATAGCAGTTTGTCCAGCTTGTCGTAGAGCCGCTTCTTTCCTTCGACCTGTTGCCATTCGTAGCGACGCGGGTCAGGCACGACCTCAAAACGCACGATGTGTTCCTTCTCGTCAAAGGCGATGGGCTTGATAATGAAGTCGATGCGGAAACCCGTATCCCTACCTTTGCTCATCTCGCCCTCCTCGCGGGAGTGCCGCATACGGTGACGATGGGGGTGGTCTTCAAGCTGTCTAGTTTGAGACAAGCTCGTTCATTAGCGCCTCAAGCCTCGTGAGCGTCTCCGCTTCCGCTTTGCTTTCCCAGTCCCCTCTTGCGGTGACTGCACCGGACAGAACTGCTCGCCCGTCCCTCGTGAGATAGAGGATCGCTTGGACCAAGATAAGGCCCGAAGGTTTCCCGAGGATTCCCAGGTCCCTCTCGTAGGGTCCTCTGCCAGTCACGTCGCATTTCAGGACTCTCGCGTCCCAGACCGCGTTCAAGTCCCGAACCTTTCCCGGCCCGATACCCCTGAGTACGGAAAGCCTCTCGGTAGCCCGTCTTTTGAAGGCATCGGGAGAGTGAGCACACTGCCGCTGGATATTGATGGGTGTCACGCCTTACCCTCCGAAATAACTATCTGCACTATTACTGCATCCATAAGTCAGAATAGGACAGCGGAAGCTGGAGATTGCAGTCCCCCCCCCTCGTAACCCGATGGAATAGCCTACGCTCTTCGGAAGTACCCGCCGCAGGAGGGGCAGATGAGCATGGCAGCATTCACGACTTGAAGAGCCCGGTCGCACTCAGGGCACTTCCGACCCGGGCTCAGCGCCTTGATGATCGTCGCCGCGATGCCGATAGCGGTGAGCGCCATGCAGATGCCCCCGAAGAGATCGCCGGGAACGCCGCCTTTCTTCGCCATATCATCCTCGAAAATAATTTAGGATTTCGGGAGATTGGGTTTTGACGGATACAGAGCCGAGAAGACGGCGGCCAGTCCGAGGAGGGCTCCGCCCGTCACCAGCGCGATCCCAATCGCCCGGCCCAAATCAAGTCGGGCCTGCTTCGATCTTTCCTGTTCGTATACTGTGTAGAGACCAACGAGGAGTTGCTCTTGAGTTCTCTCCGGCACGCTCAGGTTGTTTTCCCACTTGTAAATTGTCATCGGGTGGACGGCGACCAAATTCGCCAGTTGGACCTGACTCAGCTTCAGTCCAACCCGCGCTTCCTTGATCTGGTCGCCTGTTAGCACCATATGCTCTAAGCATATACTGGTCAAAGCAGGATGTCAAGAACTGAGTTGAGTAGAAGGTCCCCCCAAAGGCAGGACCGAGCCCGCCCATAGGGCGAGGCGCAATGAGGTTTCTGCCAACAGTGTGTTTTTAAGAGACCCTTGGGTTTCGGTGAAAAGTCAGCGCCTCAAAAAATCGGCGTTTCGGGCCGATTCAGGCATGATCTGAGGGAGTTTTTCGAAAGGACTCTCAGGGGACAGCTTGCCGGAATGATCTATCGTCGTCCCTTCCTCTTGAGCCGGTAGAGGTCGTTGATGAACCGGAGCAACGTGCTTCGGGTATCCCTGTCGAACTGGGCGAGAAGTCTTGCGATTGCGGACGAGTCCACCTTGTCACGGGACATCGGCTCTCGTGGCTCGAATGCGAATAACTCCTGGAGCTTCACATCCAGTCCGGTGCGTAGTTTCTGGACGGTAATCAGCGTAACGTTGGATTCGCCCCTTTCGATTGCGCCGACGAACTTTGTGTTGAGACTTGCTCGCTTGGCGAGTTCACCCTGCGAAAGTCCGGCACCGCCTCTCAACTCCCTTACACGCCGTCCAAACGCTTTTTCGATCTCCCCCATTCTGCCTCCGGGAATGAAGCAGGATCGTAGGGGAAGACATTAGCCGGGCGCGACCTCTGTATATGAAGGTACTACCTTGTTATAAAGGGTGTATACTCTCTTGAACCGAGCCTCTTAGGTGCGGGAGAAGAGCTGATGAGGGCGCGGCAATTGAATGAATGTGAGGAGGGGGATAGCGACCTCAAATATCCCACCGAGCTGTGCCCGATGTGTGCCGCGGTCGCTTGGAATCCGGGGATAGAGCAGGACGGGCGGGTCTATTGGTGGTGCGGCACTCCGGCCACTTGCCCTGATTGCAAGGGGACTGGCCGCATGAAATACGACGGGGAAACGGAGGAGGAGTGCGATGTATGCAGGGGAACCGGGAAGTCCTTCTGCGATCACGAACATACCCCCATAGCCCAATGAAAATGCCCATCGCACTTGTCCGATTCGTTAGTAAGGCCCAGTGGACCCGACTGGCCCTCCACGAGCTGGAAGCTGGCGACCGGCGCGTGGTGCTTAACATCCTAGAAGCCGGTTTCCGGGGAGCCGACCCCCAGAAGGCCGACCCGAAGGACATCGCCGAGGCTATCGCCATTTCGCGGAAGCTCGCAGATGATCTCCGGGTGAAATTCGATGGCACGGGGTACGACGCCCATGAATTAGCAGCCGCAGTCAACATTGCAAAGGAGGTAAGCCGTGAAGCAAAGCACGGGAAGAAGGCGACGCAATCCGGAGCCGCACGTTGAGACCTCCCAGGACCGTTGGCAGAGCGAGCGAGCCTACATCCAATGGGTTCGCCGTGAAGCAAAGACCACGGTGATTCCGAAGGGCGCGGCTGGCTGGCTTCCAGAAGAGGACAAGGAAGGAGTTGATGAGTGAAGGAGCGGATATGAGGAAAATGGCGCTAATAGTCGCGTCGGTCTTGAGTACGATGTCGGTTAGCTGCGGGAAGGCAGATGAGAAAGCAACCGCAAGTTCCCAGCCAGCTCCACCGGCGGTTCCACAAAATACCAAGGCTCAGCCTATTTCATCGCCCTCTCAGCTTCCTAACAAAGCGGTAACCAAGAACACGATTCAGCTCGTAGTTGGGCTGCAATCCAACCGAGGCGAGGATTTCCTTTGGATAACGAGTCACACGCCAGGATTCCTCACCAATTTCAAAGTTACGGTGAACGACAAATATGTTTGTAAGGCTGATATGTACTCGGATGAGTTCAACAAGGGCAACGAAGTCAAGGGATTGCCTCCCCATCCCGCTGATGAGAAAGAGGCGGGGGAAGGAGTAATCGTGGAGCTGAAGCATCTTAGGGACGCTGAGGGCCGCTCATTTGGAATTACGAACCACCGGGGCATCCGGAAGATCAAGATCGAAACCGATCAGGGAGTTTGGGAAGGTGGTTTAAGCCAGTGACTCGTTGGATGTCAGGGTCCGCGCGTCCAAAGCGAAATCCTGACGCCGGGGGATCGGCGACCGGGGTTGGCGCTCGGTCAAGCGCGCTGATCGACCGCTACCCCCGGCGTCTCTCCATGGCGGGCAGTGTTCCTCATCGGCTTATTGGACCGGACGATCCTTCGCAATGGAACCAGACGCGTTTCCCTGCCAATGGTTGTTGATGAACAGGTGGACCGGCATTCTGCCCATTCTCATCTGGCAAACTAATCTGCTATCATTCCGGCGTGGGAATCTTCCAGCAATACAACCTGCAACCCGTAGACTGGGTCAACCAGATCAGCCAACTTATCACCGATCAGGCTGGTCTTTATGGCCGCATCCGAGTCCGATGCGTGGCGGTTTATCAGGAGCAAAAGTCCGCATGGACAAATGCGCTGACTCATATTTGCGTTTGGCCGTCTGGGAACCAGCCTCAGGCACAACCGCCGCGCCGCTATCCAGAAGCACACCTTCTCGAAGAATGGTTCGGCCTTGAAACTCTTCCCCAGCTTCTCGATCAAATCGGCGTGAGTCGGAAACTTCTACTTCAGGGAGAGGAAGTCCTCCTTGACTCGCAATCCGGGATCAATCACCGCCAATTTCATCCTCGTGCAAACAGGTACTCGCCCCTATCTGGTTGGCTCTACGAGGCTGCGCGGGGACAGACGCCGCCTATACCTTATGAGCCCCTCCTTGCTCCGCGACTGCCCTTCTATGCGGACGGCCTCCACGCAATGCAGGAATGGTTTGGACTTCCGGAATTGTCTCAGACTGACTCTCGGATCGGCGAGGTGGTCATGTTCTTCCCGGAGTGCAGGGCAGGAATTGAATCAATCGCGCTTGGCGACGATGGCCGCCTGACGGTGCGCCCCCGATACGGGAACGACAAGTACAAGCCGGGGATGGAATTAAAAGGCGCGTGGGCGGTAGGAGACGCCCGGCGAACCTTCGAAATGTCCTTCGAGTCGGAAGTCACGCTATCGGTGCCGGAGGGCGCAACACGTTTTGCCGTCTATGTTGTCGGGGCGGACGGGACCATCTTCGACTTCCATGACGAGATGAGCCTCTGGGTGCAGGGAGGCCCGCGTCTCCTCGGCAGCCTTCCTACGGGCGAGGCTGGAGAGGTGATTCGCCGCGCCCTGAAGACAGGGGAATGCGATATTGCTGAATATAAGCCGTTCATCGAGATGGGGAACACCAAACAGCACGAGATCGTCGAGTCTGTGATCGCCTTTGCGAACACCAAGGGTGGAGTCATTCTGTTCGGGATCGACAAGCATTGTACCGTGGTGGGCATCGAGCAGGAGCTTCACCGAATGGCGCAGACCAGCAGCGAGAGCTTCGACGGCGCGATTGAAAAATACAAGGGCTGGCTTCGTCGGCTCATTGGAGACAGTTTGAATCGTAGCATCGTGCCCGAATTCCACCTCGTGCCGGTCGAGGGCCACAAAGTATTGGCGCTTGTGATCCCCGATGGAAAGGAAAAGCCTTACGCCCGCGTTCGATCCAACGACATTTGGGTGCGGAAGGGTTCTAACAACGTGCGGCCTGACCCCGATACCGACCTTCCTGACCTGCTGGAACCGCCGGACTCTGCATCCGGCGTGTTCGGGGCGATGCCGTGGACAGGCAGTGGCCGAAAGAGGCGGCAATAACGTAGGGAGGTTATCCAACGACCCGGAGCTTGCCTAATGACCACACTGTTGAACTTCTACGAGCGTATACTCTTGCTGTCCGAGGACTTGCTTTCGAAGGTCCACCACGTCCCGCCTCCTGCTGATCCGCGAAGATACTTCAAGGCAATGCTCCTTTACTTCGCCCTACGAGGAAACCAATGCATGAAGGCCATCGCACTGCTGGTCCGGTCGGGATACACCGATCAGGCGATGGCTCTTGCCCGAGGAATCGTGGAAATGGGGATCACCACCGAATATGCCAGCAAGGACCCGGAGAAGCGCGGCCAGCGGTACATGGAGTTCGACTTCGTGCTCCGCAAGAAGTGGCTGGAAAAGTCAAAGAGGTACAAAGACTTCATGCCAGAACTTCTCGCAGGTGCCACGCCGGAGGCAGTAGTCGAAATCGAGCAAGGCTTTAAGGAAGTCGAACCTACCTTCCAGAAGGGACGACGAGACTCTTGGTCCGGAGAATCCATAGCGGATATGGCACGAGCGTGTGACGCCGAATGGTTCTACGACATCGTGTATTCGCTCCTCTGCGAGAGTTCCCACAATGCGGTCCGAAAAATGAAGGACTACTTCGAGGAGGTTCCCGACAAGGGACTCGCCATGAAGTCCGGCCCTGATGCCCAATATCACGATGCAGCCCTTGCGACCGCGTGTTCGATTTTCCTCATGATTCTTAGCCATTTGGATGAGGAATGGAAGCTGGGCAAAGGCGCTGAGATCGAGAAGATCAGAGTCGAAATGAATCAGGTTGGAAAGACTTCCTAGATTCCCGGATACCACTGAATGGACCTTGGGTTTGGAGCATACGTTTAAGTCCGCACACGCCGAGATAAGGGGAGCCTCGGGGACCGCGAAGGCCGAGGTTTCGGCCCGCTGGCGGCCTGAGACGGGAATGATCGCAGAAGCCGTTACCCTGTCTCACGGGAACCTTCAGCTTCCTTCTTTTAAGGATGGGAATATCGGCGCACTCATTTCTGAGGATCAGCATCTCATCATCGCCAGCGAAGCTGAATCCGAGGACCGCTTCATATTCGAGGAATGCACGCTCAGCGAAAGTGGATGGGGAACGAACAAGGCCGGAGAGTCGAGGCCCAAGATCACGGTTCATTCTCTATTGCCTTGGGTGTCGTTCCCGCCTGAAACTCTGGATACTCCGACGAAGTGCAGGGCGTTGGTTCGGGGATTCAAGCTCGTCCTATGGCCGGAGAAGACGCACTTCACCAAGGCGGGGATGCCGGGTTTCACACGCGATAGACTTACGATGATGGGATCGGGTATCCCAGCATCATCCTCCGTTGTACTTAGGGATGCCAAGTCGGACGGTTATCCCGGTTGTGCGTGGGTCACGAGCGAACTGGATATGAGCCCGACGGACTTCTCACGATTGGTAGCCTACCTCAGTTTCTTCGGCCAACTTCTTCTCGGTGAGCAGGTAGACCTGATGTGGGTTGAAATAAGACAACCCGATCAGCGGGTGAAAAGGCTATACGCGGTTACACGACCTGCAACAGAACGCATGGGAGAGCCGATGGCCCCAACTCATTCGCCATCGGAAAGCGCACGACTTCCTCGGCTCTTTGGTCGGTTTCTTGAAGTTGCCGACTCACTCCGACTGCCAGAAGTTTCGGAACAACTTGTCAGATCACAGCAGGTCTCCCTGAACGATCAGCGCCGCGAACTCTCCTTAGCCTTGGAGACGTTGGCTAACGCCTTTCGGTTATCACACCCGAAAAGTCAGTCTTCGCAGTTTCCCATTCCAAAGAATATCTACCGAAAGGCTCTCCCACGACTCAAGCGCACTGTTCGACTCATCCTCAAAGGCCAATCAACTAAGGGACTGAAAGTCATCGAGAAGCGACTCGAATCAAGCCTCAATGCCCCGACTAATGCCGACCAACTTCTCGCGCTCGCTCACGCTGTAGGAATTACTCCCACGAAAGCTGAAACCGATGCGGTGGACTCGCGCAATCGTGCGCTACACGGAGCGAATTTCATTCCCCTCGGTGCAGATCGTAAAGTCGTTTGGAAGGAAATCAGCGAGTGCAGAGTCCTGCGAACCCTGCTCAATCGGATCATTCTCAGACTTCTAAAACATGATGGGTATTACACCGACTATTCGACTGTGGGTTGGCCCTTTCGGCCAATTTGAACACAGCCCACGACAGCACAGGCGCGATGTGTGCGTCATGCGTTTCGACGCAACCGGCTGTGCGGTCCTTAACGGGTTGGTCTGCTCCGCGTGTGCGCGTGTACGTAGGTGCCATCCTTGCGATAGTAGTCGCGCACGTACACACGATCCGAATTAGAAGGAGGCTTGATCTTCTGGGAAGGGAGATTGAGACTCAGCGGCGGAGCGGATACCGAACGAGCGTACTTGAGATCGTCCGCTGTCCATTCTGCGGGATTTGATAACACCTGCTCTCGGGTGAATGTCACTTCTGCTAACTGGTGGAGCGGAACTCGGGATGCATTTAGGGCATTAATATCATAGACGGAAATCCACCATCCCCCATAGGAATCCTCAGCCGTCTCCGGCGTAACCTCAAACGTGAGCCCCTCACAAGTTTTCTTGTCCTCGGAAAAGTTCAGGCTCTTGAGCGTCATTTGATCTTTTCTGTCGGTGAGAATGGATAACATTACGCTGAGGCACTCCTTTCTCGCCGGGACAGACTTCGCACCCTCATTGGAGACCCCAATTTCTAAGCTGACGGGGCTCTCTGGATCGCCGTAGACATTGAACTCATAGTCTCCCGAGCGGTAGGACTGATACGGAACACGAGCAAGTTCGCCGACCTCGATTACCGTAGCAGGAATCTGCCGAAGTACTTTTGCCCACGAACGTACTTTGAGGAGCCCTAAACACTTCTCACAATCTGGAAGCCGGGACGATGGGAAGTCAGCATTTGCGAATACGGTACGCCTTGTCTCGGTGGGGCGGTCTTGATGTTGGATATGAATTAGCACTCCGGCGATGACCGCAATCCCGAGACCTACGCACCCGATGATTATTAGGTGCGACAGGCGTGACGACATCATGGTCTTTGAGGATTTGAGTCTTTGCTCTGTGGGGTGACGCGGACCAACGTTCCGATCCATTTCCACATGAACTATTCACCAGATTTGGAACTCTGGCAAGAAAAAGTTTGAAAAGCATCGCTCTGAATATTCTTGGTCAACAATGTAAAACGATGCTGTCTCGGCCCTACCGTCTTCTACTACTTGCTTCCTCAATTGTTCATTGGCAGGGTATAATCTTTCTGAACACACACCGGGGTTGAGGAAGAGAATCCTATTTTCAGCGGATAGAAGGGACCGTCTATGGGGTGGACCTTACAGGGGGTTCACTTTCAGCATCAAGGAGTCGCCACGCAAGTACACTCCGATGGTAACAATCCGGCTTGGGTCTGCCCGAAGTGCAGGCATCCCGTGCTCTTCGTTTATCAGAACGGGCGAGCTGGCTCCGGCCCCAACAGTCGCACCAATTGTCCCGGATGCCCCGCCAGCTACCACCTGAGCCCCCCATTCACACGACCTGAACCACCGGGAGGTAATCCAGTTCCACTGGCCCCGATTATGCAGGTCATCTAGGTCGGCCTCCTCTACATCGAGTCGAGGGAAATGCAATGCCACAAGAGCAAAGGTTCGTCGAACTTCAATCTGGCGCGGGTCGTATCGGGACCGGAATCGCAACCGGCAACAACGCAACTTGGCCCTGCCGGTGTGGACGCCCTGAGTGGCTCATCGGGCGCACTGGAGACCTTGCAGGAAAATATGATGTACAAGTCCATTGCCCGGATTGCGGAGCCAAATATTTCGTGTATCCCGTCGGCCAAGACCAAGGAGCCGTTTCCTATATCAAGAAGCTCTAGCTGCGTGGATGCCTCATGGTCACTCGACGCGAGATGTTGGACGCGCAGGATGAATTCTCCTCCTTGCTCGACAAACGTAATGCAAGCGAGCAAGACTTTCAGAAACTTTTTACTAAGTACCCCTTCATCCTGAGTAATGCATTGCCCGTCCATCTGGAAGCCGCCGACATCCGGCCTCTCGGTCGCCCAGGTAAGAGCGAGGTCGATTTTGTATTCTATCCGCAGACACAGCGCACTCCGTTCGTGTACGGAGCAATTGAGCTAAAACGACCGGATACTTCCATCTTGCGTATCCCTCGTCACGATACCGTAGTGTTATCCGCCGACGCTGCGACTGCGAGTCGCCAAGCCGAACTTGCAGCAGCTCAATTGAAGACCGAATTGGAAGACCGGCATGAGCGGTTTCTGGGGGTTGGGAACGCCCAATACACGTTTCTAATCATGGGGCTAAGCTCCGAGCTGCGGCGCGTACTGAAGGACGATCAACTACGCCGGAAATGGGAGACGCTATTGCCCCCCAACTGTCGATTGATGACGTACGACAGCTTGCTGCGTGAGTTCGAGCGCAGGATGGGTCGCGGGGTCTTCCTTGTGAACAATCGACGTGTTGACAAGAACGGCATCTCGTGGAAGTTTTGGGATGCTGCGGATTCTCTGCTATCAAAGGGATTTGATCGAGCAATGGGGTTCTGGTGCAGAGTTAATGCCAAGAAATCGAAGCGGGATCAGGTCCTGATGCGCTTAGTCGCGATGCTCAGTGACCTGCGTGACCGGGGAGCTATTGCTGAGTTGGTAGGGCATCGCCTTGAGACGGACATACTGCTAGGTATTGCGCTCACACCACTGCCCGGGGAACAGCTAATGGCACAACTCGCGTATGCTGCGGGTGGCTCTCAATTCGTGTGCGCGGATGGATCAGCGAAAGCAGACTGGACAGGTGGGTACTTGCAGGCCGGATACTGGGTGACGAAACAAGCAACGGATCAAGCCCGCACGATCTTGTCGTATGCTTGCGGTCGTTCGATCTTTTGTCAGTTGGACCGAGGTCGTGGTCAACTAGGGAGGTTTTACTTCCTTCCGAGAAAAGCACGACTTTGAAAGCCCTAGTTTTTGGCTAGAGGTCCGGCTTCATTTGAAAGGTGCTAATTGTGAGCGGGCTGGAGTTCACAGAATCCGTAATCAAATCGTTGGCTTGGCCGATCACTGCTCTGACGATTGCGCTGATGTTCCGTTCGGCGATACGAAGCACTATCACCGGAAAACTGAAGCGGATGAAAGCTGGACCCGGCGGGATCGAATTTGAATATTGGAAAGAGGCAATTGAAATTGCGAAAGGGCAACTGCCTACCCCCCCAGAACTCTCCACGCCCCCAGATCAGCATACTGGCCTACAACCAGACCGGCAGAATGAACTGGAAGCACTCGCTCAGGTAAGTCCGAGGGCGGCGGTTTTGGAAGCATTCATTCGCGTCGAAGCCGAAGTTCGACAATTGACTCAGGGGCTAATTCCTGACGAAGACAAGGTGAAACGGATGGGCATACGCCAACTCGTATTGCTCGGGAACGAGCGTGGAATAATCAACGCTCAAACGCTAAGCGCCATTAACGGACTCAGCGTTCTGAGAAACATGGCCGCGCACGGCACTGAGGAATTGGAATTGAGCCGTGCCTTGGAATTCATTCATCTTGCTGAAGCGGTTCTGTATTCGTTGCGAAATCAACCCCGACTCCGGCCCTAAACCAAGGCTTGGGCTGTCCACAAAACACTACCCATTGTGACAACCGGACCTTTCCGATTCGTCCCTACGAGAGAACCGGCAGACATTTGAGTAAGACAGGCGCAGCAGTCGTCGTCGCGAAGTCATTCGGGGAGTGCGAGCAATGTTGCCGACGACTCAACTGCTCATCATGCGTTTGAAAGCTGACGCAGATGCCGGTGGCTTGCCGGTGCAGTTGCACGACACACCATGAATAGACCACTCAGTCTGGTCTCGATGTTGGCGGTTGCTGAGCTTTGGATTTCTGATCTCACCCATACCAATCAGGAAGCGTTCAACCTCGCCGACCACACCTGCATTCGGTCGGCCCTTGGCCCTATCCTCCAATATAAAGAACATGATCGGCTTGCCGCGCTTCCTTATTCCGAGTACCGGATCGTAATGCTGTGCCAGCTTGTGGTCCGCAAACGCTTCCTTTTCAAATCCTCTCTTCGTCGCCTTGCCCACGTAGAAGGGCATGATCCCCCGTCCCGTGCGTACACCAAACACGTAACATCCCCTGGCTGAGGCTATAGGCGCGCCAACCTTTTTCCAGAACTTGCTGAGGCTCTCCTGATTGATGATTCTGCTTCTTGGGATCAATGGAACTACAAAGGGACCGTAGACGTTAAAGGAATTCTCTACCATCTCCCGCCTCTTGCGTGGCGAGTCTCGTACAACTTTCCGGTGTCGCTTTGCACCCAATTGAAAGTTCCTCTATTCTTGAAGAGTTTAGCACCCCTTCCTGGTGAGGGGGGTATCGAAGTGAAGTTTAGAGACAGCCCTAGACGGCTACAAGGACCTTGGCCGGTGCAAAACCATTCAATGGTTCTGCTCGGAGCAGATCAGTGTAAGGAATATTATGACCATCAAAGAACCAACAGGCCCCCTTTCCTACGAGAATTGGAGGGCCAAACTGCGCGGTGAACCTTGGCTCGGCACAAGCGAATTCCCACTGCACACTGATGCACACGTCACTGGAGAGATCACCGAAAGATTAGGGCCTTATCACGTCCTCAATACCATTCGGATCATGGATCGTGACCCTGAAATTCCGGCACTTGTATTCCGAATCGAGCACCGACTCGCAGCAGAATCAATCAGAATTCCGATGGACAAGACAAATTTCGATCAATATCACGGGGGAACCCTCGTAGATGAGTTGACCGCCCTTGTATCCCTGTGCGTCGGAATCCGTCTGAAGGCTGGCGGGGAGAACCGAACCTTTAGCCCCAATCAAGACCCCCTGGGACGCCCCTACACCTATACCACCCACCAATCCCCAATTCTGTTGAAGGCTCGAGGTTTTCCTCCGATGCTCCCGTCTATGTTGGGAACTCACAGCCTTGCCAATGCCGAACTGCTGGGTTCGTTGCCTGATCTTTCGGCCAAGGATGCGACCGCGTTAGTACGCTCGGCAAGAGTCTATCAAGATGCCATTTGGATAGGAGAATCTGAACCGGAGCTGGCTTGGTTGATGCTCGTTACGGCAATCGAGAGTGCTGCACAACATTGGCGTGAGGGGAGCGAAGCGCCGGTTGAACGACTCAAAGCATCCAAACCGGAACTCTATCGTGTACTTGAACTGGCAGGTGGTGTCTCACACGCTGAGGAAGTTGCCAAGATGGTTGTTTCCATTATGGGCGCTACAAAGAAGTTTCTCGATTTCCTTCTCCGCTTTAAGCCTCTCCCACCCGCAGAACGTCCAAAATTCGCAACCGTTTCATGGGAAGAAGCTGACCTAAGGAAATCATTGACCAAAATATACGACTGGAGATCAAAAGCTCTCCATGCTGGGTCTTCGTTTCCAGCGCCAATGTGCTGGCCGCCGACGAAAATTGAGGGAGGATACAACGAAGGGCCGCTTGGGACCGCCGGTGGAACCGGCAACGCCGTTTGGCGCTCAGAAGATACCCCGATGATGCTTCACACCTTTGAATACATAGTCAGAGGTAGCCTTACAAATTGGTGGAAGTCGATGATTCCCTTAGCCCAATAAAGATGAGCTTACTTCAGCCGATAGACTGTTGGAGTGGGCTGCGTTGTCCGAAGAAGGTGGCACTCCGAGAATGCGGGGCCTAATTTTAGGGCAACCAGCCCCGAGAGCTTCGCAGAGTTCATTTCGTCCCAGAAGAGGCCTGCGTCGGTACGATCAAGGAGCACCAGCCACGTTTCCGCCGTCGAATATCTTTTCCCATACTTCCGAAGAAGCGCGGCGTCAATGGCGGCCTCGTATTCAAGCTGGCCGCCGATTAGGCTATTGTCGATAGCACAGACACTCGACTTGCCCGAAAGCTCGGAGACGTATCTGGCAACCACCCTGTATTTCCCTGCCAAGACTTCAAAGGAACTATTCAGCGGCAGCTTCGTAGCGATTTCTGTTCCGATTGTGCGGACAGCTCCCTGTACACCCTTCATTTCTGTGGGCGAAGGTCCGTGAACGAAGACAAAACCACTCCAACCATTGAAGAGCTTGTCGAGTTCTTTCGTGAATCGTGATTCAGCAGCGCGCCTTTCTCCGGTTTGGGAATCCGGCACTTCCAACAGGTCCGTCAGCTCGACGCCGATCACAACGCCCTTTTCGACAATAAGAGCGTCCGGTTCCCCTACAAGCGGGTCCCCCAATCTTGTGAAAGAGAGGCTCCTGGCCCCCGAACTGTTCACTGCTTCGATGAACTGTTTAGAAATGAAGAATTCCTTCAGGAGTTTATTTAGACCACCCATTTACTAACTCCGTTTCTTGCCGAGCAATTGAGCGCGGCGCATCCGCTGATAGTGCTTCATGCAGACCCTCCTGGCCGTGGCAGGAGCCTCACATCCCTTCTCCTTGCAGGGAGGCCGGGGCTCCGCGCTCGCAGGTCTCCCCCGGTTTCGACGCTCAGCGATCCCGGCCCGTCGGCGAATATCTATGTGCTCCTCAAGGTGCTTTGCCAGCCGATCTGCATCCCTAAAGCCCCGGCTGCCCTCACAATCTGGGGAAGGACAGACCCATCGGATTCGGCGCTCCGGGCGAAGCCCTGACGAGGCGTGGAGGAATTCCAGATGTCCCTTTAGCGCCTGGGGTCCCCCGGACCGGAATGGACACCCTGAGCAGCCCCAGGAACGCACGAAGGACGCGAGGCCGTCGATTGGGACCTCCAGTCTTCGTCCGATCCTTCTGCTGGCTACCAGACCACGCTTAGCCCACGTCCAGACGCTCTGCCGGTGAACTTGAAGTCGCCGGGCCGCCTCGGAAAGGCGAATCCAGTTTCCAGGCCCCCTGGTTGCCCGAATCCGCTCAATCTCCCCACGTAGCTCACTTGGATCGGTCAGCATACCGGCCTCAACATTATAGTTCCCGGTAATCGCTCTTTTCGGGAACATCGACTACACCGCCGCCTGACGGAGCCCGGCGAGGAGGTCCACGGCCTCGCGCCCCTTCTCCGCACACTCGCCGACATAACGGGCGGGAGTCCGATAGTCGCTCCACCGGCCCCACGTCCGCAACGCCTCGACATCCGCCCCGCCTTTCGCCAAGGCGCGTGCGCCCGCCCGCCGAACATCGTGAGGTGCGACGACGTGCGCCAGTCCCGCCACTCGTGAAAGCGCAGCGAGCAAAGCGTGAATGCCATCCGCCGTCAGACCCCCAGCACCCTTACGTGCCCGATCCATGCTGATGAACAGAGGAGCTTCCGGGTCAGCCGGACCACGGGCGCTCAAGTATGCTCGAAGTACCTCAACTGCTGGCATCGAAAGATCGACAGGCATCCGTTCGCCTAACTTTCCTTTCGCCCGAACGTGGGCAATTCTAGCGTCAAGATCGAGGTCTCCCACCCGCAAGGAGGCCGCCTCTGCCCGGCGCAACCCCGAGTCGTGGAGCACCATCAGGAGTGCCACGTCTCGGAGTGCCTTGATCCCTCCGCCCGCCGCAGCAGCGGTGAGCAGCCTCGTAATCACTGTGGCGTTGCCCCTCTGAACACGTCGCCGGGCAGCCGCCTTCATGGAAGGGACCACGAGGGAGGCCCCAACGACGTGTTTGTACAGGGACCTGATCGTGGATAACCGGCGGTTGACGGTTGCTGGGGCCGACCCAGCGTCACGAAGGTGGGTCTTAAATCTCAGCGCCAAGTCCCTTGCATCCAGAGGGGGAGCGAGGCAGAGACGTTCTGCCGCCTCAAGCCCCGTTTGAACGCCGAGGAATCTGGCGAGCGCCTGTAGGTCCTTCCCATAGCTCAGTCTCGTTACGGTCGAGAGCGCCGAGAGCCAGTCCCCGAGGAGACGGGCCACCATCGCACCATCAATCCGGAGTGCTCCAATCTGAGAATTGCCGCGTTCCACAGAACATAAAGCGTTTCCTATCATTAAGTCTCCTACTCGCAGTATAGGCTCACGCCCCAAGATTGTAAAGTAAAATACTTTACTAAACTTACGATTTTGCATCCGGATGCAAATTCATCCTTTGTAGGATGCAGATCGAACGGGCTCGCCATTTGGAATCCGGGACAAAGCAGATGCATTTCCATTCTGATCGGGGGCGAAATCCTTGAGTTCCTGGATGAGCTGGGCGCGCTTTGCCATCAAGGCGTCGGTGCTCATAACTTTAATTTCACGGAATGACAATGCAAATTCGGGAGGCGGCTTTTCCGAAATCAGACCGACCACCAACAAGAGTTCAATGCGCTTCAACCGTGCATCCATTGAGGTGCGGAGAAGTGCGCTTTTGTCCCGAAGGCTACGCGCACCCTCAGCAGCCTGAATCGCCGTATGCTCAATCTGGTCCAGCCTTGCGAGTGCCGTGCCGATTTCCAAAAGTTCGTCGGTGTCCCCGGCGGCCCTGCGAAACTGGTCTTTGACCCATTCCACATCACGGGCGATTGTCTTCCTTCCTACGTTTAGCGTGCGGGCAATTTCAGCTTGGCTCGCGCCGCGCAGGAGTAAGATGCGGACCTCGCCTCTGCGAAGTTCGGTCTGGAGTGCGGAGGGTTTCTTGGCGAGTGGCAAGGCTACGACCTCCCGAATGTGTCCCTCAGTCCGATCTGCGCGAGGTCAGCTCTGCCTATGTCGAGAGAGTTCCGGGTTAGTACCTGCGCGTAACTCATTGGGGTATAATAATTTCCATGTCTCACCTCCTCAGGATTATTTCCAAGTTCGACAGGAATTCGCTGAATAACGCAGTTGCCATCAACGAATGCCTACGTCCGCTTGGCCCCAAAAGGTGGGCAGTTGACCCGGCTTTGAGGTCAAATCCCGTCCTAATGTTCCTGGAATGGGTTAGAAGCTGTCCAGATTCGTACCCCACGTAATCCTTATTACCCAGGTTCCCCTCTGACTCCGTTCCTACCGCCACATCCAGGAAGCGCGCGAGGTCCATATCCCACTTCCGGAGCGGGAGGTTGGCCTCCCGGAAGGCCGTGCCTCCGAGCTTGGGGACGATGTTCCTCCAGTCCAGGTTCAGGTCCATACTTACCTCCACCCGGTCTAAAGTCCTGTCGAGCTTCCGCGTCGTCCTGATGAGGACTGAAGACGTGTGTTCGAGCCCGTCGAGCGGATGCTCCCCATCAAGCGCAATCATACGAGGTCTCTCATTGACTCCAGGAATTCGGCGGTCTGTCCCCAGCAATCGGCATGAACCCAGAGGCTTTTTCCATCCATTATGTGCTCGCTTATTGGATCGCCAACGTAGATGGGCAACCGGCACTGCCAGCAGCCGCCTTGAAAGGTCGCCCGAAGAGGCTCGCGCCTCCTGCTGCTGAGGCCAGACGTATGGCCCGGCTCTTCTCCGGCCCTCTTGCTCTCTTCCGGTTCCGTAAAGTTATCACGCGCGGTGGTGTGTGATCTATTCTCCAAAGGGGTCTCTTTCTTAAGAGACCCCTGATTTGTTCCCTTCTCGTCTGTTGCTCTCTTGTCTGTTGGGGGGGTAATCTGACCAGTCAAACTGACCAGTAGATTTGACGGGTCGCATTGACGAGTCAACTGTGCGCTGATTCCGTCCGGCGAGGGCCTGGCCCAGGGGAGCGGCGGGAAGGTATAACGCCAGCGTTGCCCTTTGGGAGTTGGGCCGAACGAGCGACGGATCGCCCCGCGTGTGATGAGTTGAACAATTGCGCGCCGCACGTTGTTAGGGTCCATTCTGAGGTCAAGACCAATCCCGGCAACAGTGGGGTAGCATCCACCCACCTTGAAGTCGTACGACTTGAGCGCCGTGTACACCCGCAATGCGTTCCCGCGTAGGTTTCTCAATGTGTCGATCCCAATTTTCGCCCATCGTTTCTTTGGCATGAGCCCTCCTCACCTCAATTGCACTACCTCCGCACCCCAAGCCCGCGAGGGTCCGGCGGATCACTACCGCCGGACCCTCAAGGTTGGTGAGGAGTCACGTTCACGCCAAAATCTTAACCGAGGTGTTTGGATTTCCGGGCAGAGTCCGACCATCTTTCCTTTGTGAGCGATCTCATATAACTGAGCTACGGCCTATTTAGAGGGCTTTTACGCAATCGAGCCGACGACGGGCAGAACGGGGATTTGCATCAATTGTCCACAAATACTTCTTGACACATTTCTTGCTCGCGGAGCCCGCGACAAAGACTGTGACAAACCCTCTGCAATCTGATATACCCCTTTGATTCCTGCGAATTAGAGCAGGGAACCGGATTCAAATCCTGTCGCCCCGACCATCCTTCCATCGCCGGGTGTTCCCGGCGCTTCCGCGGACCGGCGACTTGATCGGGCCGCCACGCGGCCCTCCTCCGCGGCACGGCGTCTGCCGGCGTCATGCCCGCCTTCCCCTCAGGATCGTCCATGGAATTCTTTGCGATTTTAGACGTGCTTCTCCGATCAGGATCCCGGACCTTGGTTCCTGCACCTCAGGGATTCCGGGGCGAGCTGGGATCCTCGCGTTCTCGGGCTCATCGCGTGAAGACCGCTTCCCCGCCGCCGCGGACCGTCACGATTCCGCGACCGATTTCCGCCCGACGTGCAAAGAGAATCGCGGGCATCAGGCAGACGCCTCAATGGTTAATTCTTGATGCTTGGCGCCATTTCGCCTAACCTTTAGGGTTATGGGTGACCTGTTGTTCGAGGTCTATGTTCTGGGGAGGAACCGATGCTGAATTTGATTCTCAAGGAAGGCGCCAGTCCCGTCACGTTCAATCTCTCGGAGGACGTGATCACGATCGGGCGTTCGAAGGAGAACAACATCGTTCTCAAGAACATCAAATCGTCCCGCCGCCATGCCCGCATCGAGCGGATCGGGGCCACCTACCAGATCACGGATCTGGGCTCGGGCAACGGCACCAAGGTGAACGGCAGCAAGATCGACTTCCACACCCTCAAGAAGGGCGATGAGATCAAGATCGGCGACGCCATCCTGACGCTCAAGTCCATCGACGACAGCGTCGACGCCGAAGCGGACGCCACCGACAGCGGCGATGAGGAGGAGATCAAGATCCGGGACGATTCGGACGACGAGAAGCTCGAGATCGTCGGCGAGGAGGTTTCGGACCGGGACACCGAGAAGATCTCGTGGAGCGAGGCCGAAACCGAGGTGCAGGCGCCTTCGGTCAAGGCGAAGCCCGCCGCGAGGCCGCTGGCCGCCAAGCCGGGGCTGAGCAAGCCTGCTCCCGGCAAGCCGGGCGCCGCCCCCGCCAAGCCGCTCCTGAAGAAGCCGCTGGGCCGTCAGGCGCCTAAGTAGGCCTGGGCGAAGCGGGCCGCCTGCTCGCGGAACCAGCCCCAGTTTCCTGCCGCCACCTGCTTCGGATCGAAGAGCGGTCCGCCCACGCCAAAGGCGTCCGCCCCCGCCTTCTTGAACGCCGGGAGCGTTTCCACCGTCACCCCGCCCGTCGGCATCAAGGGGATTTCCGGAAACGGGGCTTTCAGCGCCTTGATATGGCCCGGTCCGAGCTGGTCGGCCGGAAACACCTTGACCAGGGTCGCGCCAAGCTTCCACGCGGTGAGGATTTCCGTCGGCGTCATCGCCCCGGGCATGATGGGGATCTTCCGTTCGACGCAGGCCCGGATGACGTCCGGGACCACGGCCGGCGTCACGATGAACGTCGCGCCCGCCCGGAGCGCCTTCTCCAGGATCTCGACCGAAGTTACGGTGCCGGCGCCGACGTTCCCCTTCCCTCCCACCAGATCGGCCGTGAGCCGGATGAGATCCTCGGCGCCCGCAGTATTCATCGTGACTTCGATGTTGCACAGACCGCCCTCGACCGAGGCCGGCACCAGGTTCTCCACTTCCGCGCGCTTGAAGAAGCGCAGGATGCCGACGACCGGCAGTTTCCGGAACAAGGCGTCATTGAACGAGGTGCTCATGTCACTTTCCCCGACTGGATCGTCTTGAGGAGCACGGACTGCCCCAGGACCGAGAGTCCGTCCGAATCGACGGAGCGAAGGCGCGGTCCGAGGCCCAGGGCCTCGGCGGCCGCGGTGTAGGAGGCGCGCAGGGCCTTCCCCGCCGCCAGGACGATGGCGACATCCGAGCCCCGCAGGGTCCCCAGTTCGCTGCCGATCAGGAGGCCGCTCAGGAACGAGGTGTTGGAGGGCGCGCGCTTCTTGCCGAGCACCTGCCGCGTCCGGACGCGAAACAGCGCTCCGGTGATCGGCCGCTTCGTGGACTCTTCGACGCCTTCCAGGAAGGCGGCCTTGTCGACCGGGGCCGCGGGATCCGTCGAATGGCGCAGCACGCTGTGCCGGGCCAGCAGATCGAATAACTCGCCGGTCATGTAGGTCCGGAAGGACGCGATGCCCCCCGGGTTCACGTCCAGGTGCTTCGAATGCGTCCCCGGCAGGACGAGGACCGCTTCGAAGGGCATCTCGCGACCGAGCAGGGACACCAGGCCGATGGCTTCCGTTTCTTCACCCCGAAGGATCTCGGTGTCGGTCCGGAGGCCGGAAATCAGATACACGCCGGGCTCGATCTTCTCCCAAACCGCGTCACGGCCGTCGAGGGCGAAGGGCACCTTGGCGTAGGGCAGCTCTTTCCACCCGATGGTCGAGCTGGCCATGCCGGAGATGAGGACGGGAAGCGACGCGGGCGCCCGGAGGCCCCGGAGGCCGGCCTCGAGCACCGCCTTGAAGGCCGCGCGGCGGTCGCCGCCCGAGGCCGCCAGCTTCGCCGTCCCCTCGTCCGTCTTGACCTCGCGGCGGACCTTTCCCTTGACCAGGCGAAGCCGGAAGTTGGACGTTCCCCAGTCACACGCCACAAATTCCATCGTAAAGCACTATAGGGACGTCGGAGCGAAAATTCTCTGGAATTCGACCGGGTGGGCCGTAGGAGGAATAGGGGAACACTCGGCGCGTTAACCGGATGAACACCGCGACGTGAAACAGGAGCGCGCTATGGACAGGCCAGTGAAGCAGACGGGAACCTTGGACGCTTTGGACCAGTTCGGGATCGAATTCGAGGGTCTTGTTCCCTCGGAGGAAGGCTGGGCCATCGGTCTATACTGCGTGGTCTGCAAGCACCGCTGGACCACGATGCGGATTCGGCTGGAGTTCGAGCGCGAAGCCACGGAATGCCCGAAGTCGCAGACCTCGAAGAAGCATCAGCCGGCCAAGGGACCGGACAAGAAGCCTTAGGGAGGCTGCCGGGGTCGACCGGGCGAAGGACCGCTACTCGTCGGGACCTGACCTCATCGGCGTTCCACCGTGCTCGCCACCAGCGGCCGGGTCGACCGCTTCAGGAAGAGAATCGCGAAGCAGGTATCCCACGTCGGCTTGATGAAATGGCTCGCGTCCCACGAGCCGTTCCCTTTCTGGGCGCCCAAGAGCACCTTGTAGCCGTCCAGGTACCAATCATGGGACCCGATCATCGCGGTATCGTAGAGCAGGCCCGTCCGTTCCAGCGCATAGAGATAGTAGTACAGCCATCCGTCCGGCACGGGCGCGATCTCGCAAGGGCCGACGTTCTGCGTCACGGAGTAGTTCGTATCGAGCCAGTGCATCCCGTCGATGACCGCCCTGTCCTTCTTCCAGTCCTTGCCGAGGATGTAGTCGTAGATGCAGAGGGCGCTGACCGCGCCCGCCGTCATCGAACTGTAGGGCGGGCCCATCTTGCTGCAGATCGTGTCGCCTTCGCTGTAGCACCAGCCGAAGCCCCCTTTGCCCCCGGAGGCGACGTTCTTCGCCTTCGGATCGGCGTTCTGCGGCGTTCGCTGGTTGTTCAGCCAGTACCGGTGGCATTTCTCGATCACGTCCTTGGGGAAGACGACCCCGGCGTCGTGGCAGGCGCGGATCCCGAGGGCGCCGTACTGCGAGTTCGAGTTGTCGCTGCGCAGCGCTTCCGGGCCGTCCTTGCTCTTCTTGAGGAGGATGTGCTTCGTGACCTCCGGCTTGATTTTCTCGTTCGGGTCGATCGGAGCGGACGCCTTCTTCGATTTGAACGGGTCCTTCCGAGTCGCCACGCTTCCCGCCTCGGGCGTGGCTCCCGTGGGCTCCCCGTATCCGAAGCCCCCGTTCGACTTGACGTTGTCCAACAGGAATTGGCCGCAGATCGCAATCTGGTCCTGGTACTTCACGCGGTCGATCTCCTCGAGGCACATCGCCAGCACCGAGACCCGGTAGGTCTTCTCGGGCTTCCGCTCGAGGCACTTCTTGAGCAGGTCCTGAAAAGCGGCGTCGCCCTCCGGAACCCCGCCATGGACGAAGGTGAGCAGCTTGAGCTCGTCGGAATCGGGACCGATCGCGGAGTCCGGCGAGTCGGAGGTCTTGAGAAAGGCCACCCCCCGGGCAATGGCCTGCTCGACTTTGACCTGGTTGACTTCTGGATTGATCTTGAAGCCGTCCTTGTCCTGGGCGGAGCCCGGATCGGCAAGGAGACCCAGAACGGGGATCCACAGCCATCGGCGCATGTAGGCACTCCCTCCGGCCCGACCCGAAGGGCATCATAGCGTCCGCCCGGGCTCTAAGGAAGTTCCTTGAGCAGGAAGTTCGCGAAGTCGACGGGCATGTCGGGCGTCAACGGTTTGCCGGGATGCTGGAGCCCGATGGGCCCCTTTGCGGGCACCCCGGGCAAGCGGGCCTGGTCGATCACGGTTTTCTCATTCAGGACCACCGTGAGGATTTCGCCCTTGATCGTGATGACGACGTGATTCCATTCCCCGGGGGGCTTGTCCGCGCGCAGCTTCGGCGTGGCGGCCGCACGGACGTCCGGGGACAAATTCCCGTCGGTGCGATAGCCGTAGATCTCGCCCGAGCCGATCGGCCAGCACCAGAGGTTGACCTGGCTTTTCTGGGCGCCTCTCAGGAAGATCCCGCTGTCCCCGGCGTCCATCACCTTTTCCGTGCGTCCGGACACGCTGCCGTCGGGCAGGATCACCGGCGCGTCCTTCTCGACCGGCGGGCCGGGAAAGCGCCAGTCGGCCTTCAGGATGAAGTTGGTATAGGACTTTTCCGTCCAGAGATCCGGTCCTTTCGCGTCGTACCGCACGAAACCGTCCCGGACGACCCAATGCCCTTCGTGCGCGGCTTCCTTCTTCCACCCGCTCAGATCCTTGCCGTTGAAGAGGGGGACGAAGCCCTCATTGTCCTGCAGCGACTCCAGGAAGGCGATCAGGTCCGCGAACTCCTGCAGGCTGAGGGCGCGCTCCAGACCGTCGGGCATCAGCGACCGTTCGCTCAGCCGCCGCGCGTCGATGTCCGCTTTCCGGAGCCGGTTCAGCTTCGCCTCGGCATCGATCAGAACGAGGTCCTCGGCCGTTTCGGACTTGATCAACCCCGCGATCACCCGGCCGTCCTGCATCCGGACCTGGGTCTGCGCGTAGCCCTCGGCAATCTGCTTCGAGGGAAAGAGGACGGACTCGATCAACGACGGGCGGCCGTACTTCGTGCCGATGCCGGCCAGGTCGGGGCCGACGTCCCCGCCCTGTCCTTGGATGCGGTGACAGCGGACACAGCCGGTCTTCGGGTCGGAGAAGAGGACGCGGCCATGGCCGGCATCCCCCTTCGCGCGGGAAGCGAACTCCGAATAGGGTGCGGGATCGGAAGAGGTCGCGCTCGGCGCGACCGGGGGAACCAGGTCCGCGATGGCCAACGGGTGCTTCGAGGGCACCCGCCGGGGCGGTTCGATCGCCGCTTTCGCCGCGACTCGGACTTCGGACGATTCGTCCCGGAGAGCCTTCCGAAGGGCCTCCAGGACGAGGTCCGTCCCCTCCCACGTCACCGTGCGATCCAGGCGCGGTCCGACGTTCGGGTCGTCCTCCGCGAACGCATCCGGCCCGTTTCTCCACCAGCGACCGTCCCAGGGCGGCGGCTTCCGGAGGAGGTCTCCCAGGATCCGCACCGCCTCCCCGCGCAGATCGTCGGGGGCCGTTTCGACGAAGGCGGCCAGCCCAGCGACCACATCCCGATCGTAGACGTCGCGCAGCGCGTATAGCGCCCCTTCGCGGATCCGCGCGTGAGACGATCGAAGCCCCGTCGCGATGGCCGGCCACGCGGCCGGGTCGGCGGTTCCGATGCGGTGGAGCGCCGTCAGGACCCCGTGACGGACGACCGGGTCGTCGTCGCCCAGGGCTTCCAGGAGCGCGGGCACCTCCGACCGGTCCCCTTTCCGGCCCAGGGCCGCCGCCGCCTTGAACCTCCGGGACGCATCCGGATGCTTCAGAGATACGGCCCCGTCCCCCCTGGGCGGGGCGGCCCCGCGCTCCGCGAGCCGTCGGGCGGCCGTCAGCCGGACGGATCGAGAGGGATGAGACAGCGCCTCCGTGAGCGACGCCGGGCTCACGTCCACCGTCTCGCCCCGCGCCGCCGCCGCATACCAGGAGGGCTTCGACGTTGCCGCACTGGTTCCCCGCCAGGTCAGCCTGTACAGGCGTCCCGCATCGTCCTTCTTCCGTTTCCAGCCGGCGAGATTCCAATCCGTGACATAGAAGCCCATTCCGTCCGGCATCGTCGTGATGCCCACGGGGCGGAAATCGTCGGGTCCGGGGGGGATCAGGTCCTCCTGGCCCGCCACGCGATAGGTCGCCCCGTCGCGGACGACGCGCACCCGGAACACCGTCCGCCGTCCCCAGTCGCAGAGGATCAGGTTGTCCCGATATTCGGCCGGCAGGGCATCCTCGGTGTAGGCGAGAATTCCCGTCGGCGCCCCTCCTGGGTACTCGGCGATGCCGCCCAGCGTGTAGCGGCGGGCCGGCTTGAAGTCATAGGGAAACCCGTAGTATCCGCCGTCGACCAGATGCAGCAGCTTGACCTTCCAGGTTTTCGTGTGATCGTCGTTGTCGTACGCGAACAGCTCGTCCTCCGAGTTGATGGCGACGTCCAGGATGTTGCGAAGGCCGTGGGCGTATACCTCCAATCCGGTCGCGTCGGGCCGCATCCGCAGGACGCCCCCCTCGCGCATCTCGAAGCGCTTTCCGTCCTGGCCCACCGCTCCGTAGATCCCCTTCTGGCCTACCGCGACGTAGAGATATCCGTCCATCCCGAGGTGGAAATTCGCGGGGATGTGGTCGTTGAGGCCGTTGCCGGCCGTGGGCGTCGGATTCGTGCATTCGATCAGGTCCCGCCGGTCCTTGCCAACTCCGCCCTCGTCGCGGAAGACGCTGAACTTCGGCACCTGCTGCACGTAGAGCCGGCCTTCGAGATACATCAAGCCGAAGACAGGTCCCAATCCCTCGGCGAAGACCGTCGTCCGGCCGTCCGGGTGCAGGCAGAGGATGCGGTCGATCCGCGCATCGATCGGGCCTTCCATGTCGATCGGATCCTCGCCGACGAAGACCCGGCCGTCCGGCGCGCAGCAGACGACGGAGGGATGCCGGATCCGGGGCGCCCGGGCGACCAGTTCCAGCGACCAGCCATCAGCCGCCCTCGGCTCGCTCTGCGCCAGGAGGAGGAGGATCGCGGCGAGCGCGCTCATCGCGGGCACACGGGGACCGGCTGGATCCACGCCATCTGCACTTCGCCCCCGCGAGTGGGGTCGGGGTGGAGGCGATCCGAGACGACGACGGCGCGCACATAGAGCTCGTCGCCCCTGAACTCGTAGTAGGCTTCGGGACCCTCGGATTCCTGGAGCAGGACGCCCGCCTCCACTCCCTCCCGCTTCGTGCCGATGAACCGGATGCGATAGCGCGCGCCGGCCTCCGCGGTCGCCCGCAGGCGCATGCCGCAGTCGTCGACGAGGAGCGTATCGAGCGCGACCCCGGTCGAGGCATAGAAATCCCCCGCGAGCATCGCCGCCACAATCGCGTCCCCGCTCAGCTCCCGGGCGCGCACGACGATCCAGCCGCGGCCGGGGTGCGCCTGGCCCTTCCCGCTGTAATGGTGCGCATCGTCGCAGGCGACTCCATACAAGAGGGGCCCGCGCTCCGCCCTCAGGCGCTGGGTCAGGGCACGGTCCCACATCGCTTCGACCGACGCGTGGTCCGCGTCGCCGAACGTCAGGGCGAGCGGATGGCCGCTGTAGATCTCGACGAATCGCTCGTCTCCGCCGGCCAGATCCTGGACCGACACCGTCCATCCGAGATTCGGATGGGCGAGCTGAGCCAGCACCGGACGCCGGAGGCGATCCCCTTCCTCCTTCACGCTTCTGACCGCGCGGTCCATCACGTCGCGCACCGACGATCCGCCGGTCGGCATGAGGATGCGGCCGGAATTGACGACGGCGTGGTGCACGAGCTTGCCCTGGAAGCTGTCGCCGATCTCCTGGCCCGGCAGCAGCGCAAAGCAACCCGGCTTCGCGCAGTCCCTCGAGAGCTCGTCGAAGGTCTTGAGTTTCGTCCGCGCTTCCCCCTGGTCGATCCACCGCTCCGCACCGGTCAGCGCGTTCCGGTCGTTGTGATCGGACAGCACCAGGAAGTGGTAGCCGCGGCTGCGGTACCACTCGACGACCGCTTCGGGCAGGGCATCCCCGTCGTCCCAGAGCGTATGGGCGTGCGTGTTCCCCCGGTACCAGTGGTCTCCCGCGGGCGGGGCCTGAAGGAGCGCCGCGGCCAGGGCGACGCACGCGATCATCGGGTGCAGATCGCCGCCTGATCGGCGGGCCTCGCGCTCGATTCGATCCGATCGATCATCTGATCCAGGCGCGCCGCGATGCTCGCGCTGTCCTCTGCGAAGAGCGCGAGAAACTCCTCGCCCATGTAGGCGGCCAGAAGATTCCGCTTGCCGTTCTCGAAGCTCTGGTCTTCGCGGACGGATTCGTGGATGAACCGCGCCCAGTCGCGGAGATCCCGAAGGCGCCGAAGGACATGAACCCGATCGGCCTGGATGACGGGGTGGATCATATCGCCTCCTGTTGCCCTCTCAAGGGTCCGAACCCGCAACTGCGGGTGACCCACCGGCCCCAATAGGTCCGGCATTCCGGGTGACGCTCGCGGCCATGGTTGAGGAACGGGTCGAAGCAGGCCAAGGCGGCCTCCCGGCCCGGCTGGAAGCGGCTCTCCGCCTCCGGCTGAAGTCGCCGTAGGTCGGTCTGAACGATCCGGAGCGTCGAGTCGAGGGTCGGACCCTCGTCCGGCTTCAGGTCCAGAACGTCCGCGGTCATTCGAAGCACTTCCTGTCGATACGTCCCGTCGCCCCGGCATTCCCGGGATCGCGACAGATCGCTGATCGCGCTTTCGAAGTCGAGCCAGGAGTTTACCGCACGAGCCGTGGTGGACGGCACCTTGAAATCGAGGACTTCAAGAGCCGTTGACGTGACCTTGACAGAGAGCTCCGCGGGGACGGCCGCCGACGCGCGGATCGAGGGACTCGGGACGTCGGTCGAAGTCGACGACCCCCGCGGGCGAGGACCGGCCCGACGGGCGGGGTCGAGTTCGACCCGGTCCGCGTGGCGTCCCTGGAGCATGAAGAGAACGGCAACAACGACCATCGGAAGGCCTACCAGGATCCACCGACGAGTCATGGGCATCCCTTCCTAGTTCTGGATGAGGGTCGCCTCCTCGGCCCAGAGCGCCCCGCCGCCCCAGGGGCGGACGTCGACGCAGCGACTCCCGTCCGCGGAAAGAAGACCAGCGCGAACGCGGCGAGGACGTGCCCCACTATTCCGCCCCCGCCTTGAAGTTCTGCTTCACGTCCTCGGCCGACAGCGCGTGGCCATAGATGGCGACCAGGTGTACCTCGCCCAGCCAGGGGCGATCATTCGACAGTTCGTTCGCCACCGACAGACGGTAGGTGTCATTCCAGGGGGACAGAGCCCCCCCACCCGTCGTCCGGGCCACGTCGACCCCGTCCAGATAGAACGTGGCGAGGCCGGCCGCGCTGCGGGTGTAGACGAGGTGCGACAATTTGAGCGACGCCGAGTTGTCCGGCATGGCAAGAGCGGGCTTGCCGACCTGGTCCGTCGTGCTGGTCCGAAGCCTCATGAAATAGGAGCGGGCCGGACCCTTCAGCTCGTCCTGTCCGAGCAGGAAGTCCTGGTTCATCGTGTCGGACGAGAGCCCCACGATGCGACCGTCCTTGCCGGAGGGGGTCAGGGTGGCCGGCCGTACCCAGGCTTCGACCGTGACCTCGTTGGACTGCTTGCAGGCCTGGCTGATCTTCGTCGCCGGGGCCATCGACGAGATGAGCGCGGGCGCCGCGATGATCAAGGCCTTCGACGACCACTTGACCGCCGCCTCGTTTTCGATCCGGAGATCGAGCGGCACCCCGACGCGGGAACTGTCATGGACGAGGCCGCCCTTTCCCTCCTTGAAGCCGTAAAAGGCGACGAGGCCCGTCGAGACCCTCGTCAGCTTGCTCGCCATCGAGCCCGTCGGGCTCGCGATCGCGTGATGGCCCGTGGCCACCTCTACCGACGCCCGGTCCTTGAGTCGGGTCAGACGGACGCGCCCTTCGGTGACGTCGAGCCGCGTAAAGTCGCCGGCCGTCTCGATCCGGAGTTTCGTTCCGAGCACGCGAGCCTCGGCATGGGCCGTGAGGAAAAGCATCGGCCTGTCGGCCGGCTGTTTTGCCACTTCGGCGACCACGACGCCGGCCACGGACAGCACGTGTCCAGGCCGGGTCGGTTCGTCCTGAACCTTCGTCGTCCCGGAGAGTTCCACCTTCGTGCCGTCCGGGTAGCGGAAGACGGCCGCGCTCTTCTCTCCGCGGGTCTCCAGGATGAATCCGGCGGTGAGCGGACCCGGCAGGGCGGCGGACTGGCCCAGGACGGCCTCTCCTTCGACGGACTCCAGCGTCGCGACTTCCGTCAAGGTGCCCGGCGCCTTCTCGGGCACCCCCGGCTCGGGCTTGGCCGGCGGCGGGGTCGGCACCACAACCGGAACTGCTTCCGGCTCGGGCTTCGGCTTCGGCTTCGGCACCACGGCGACGGGCGCGTCCGGGGCCCGGGGCCCGGGGATCGGAGGCGCCGGAAGCTCCGGCTTCGGCGCCGGGGGCGCATCCTTCACGACCTCCGGTGCGGTCCGGGGCGCAGGCAGCGTCCCGGTGCTCGTCGGCTTCGGCGGCTCCTTGACGAGCTTTCGATCCGGCCTCGCCGGCTCCTCGCCGCCGGTCGCCATGAGCAGGACCGCGACGACCACCAGCAGGCCCGCGGCGAGCGAGGCCCAGAGCACCCAGCCGGGTCCCTGGTCGCCCCGCGGACGGAACGTCCGTCGCGGCGCCGGGGGCGAGGGACGCTTGCCGCCCGAGCCCGGCCCTTTCAGGTCCGCCATCACCGCACGCACGAACTGCGTGCGGCCCTTGTCGATGTCCGTCATCACCCGCCGGGCGAAGGCGTCGGCCGCCGGATCCCGGAGCTCGGCGGCGAGAAGCCGATGTTCGCGCACCAGCGCGACGAAGGTGTCGCGGCGGCCGGGGTCCGCGTCGATCAGCGACGCCAGCTCGGCGCGACCCGCGGCATCCAGCGTGCCGTCGAGGTATTCGGACAGGAGCTCGTCGAAACGGTCCACGTCAGCCCCGCGCCAGCTCCAGGCGGCGGATCCGGAGTTCGCTCACGACGTCCACGAAGGCGTCCAGGCATTCGGGGACCGAATCGACGTAATCGGCCAGTTCGGCGCGGCCGTCGGCGTCGAGGCACCCGAGGGTGTAGGCGGCCAGAAGTTCTTCAAAGCGCAGCATCTCAACCTCTCTGCATCGCGAGTTTTCGAGTCACGCAGTCGCGCAGTTTCTTCCGGGTGTCGAAGAGCTGGACTTTCACCGCTCCGGCGGACTTTCCCAGGCGGCGGGAGATGTTCTCGATCGAGGCGTCGCGGTCGTAGCGCATCTGGACGGCCTCGCGCAGGTGGTCGGGAAGGGACTGCAGGCAGCCCCGGAGGGCCCGCACACGCTCCTCGTCGAGGTCGGAGCCCGTTTCCAGTTCGGACTCCATGGCATCGCCGACGACGAGTTCCAGGTACTGTTCACGGCTCCGCGCTTCCCGGCGCAGCTTGCGCAATTCGCTGAGGAGGATCAGCCGGGCGATCGTGCAGATCCAGGCGAAGAAGCGGGTGTTCGGCGCGTAGCCGTCGATCTTGCGGAACGCCTCGACGAAGGCCAAGTGAGCCACTTCGTCGGGATCCAAGCCGGGCGGGCAGGAGTTGGCGATCATGCCCCGGAGGCGGCCCTGGAACGCGCGGACGACCGTCTCGTAGTCGTCGACGCTTCCGGCTCGAACCCGGGCGATCGCTCGTTCGACGTCGGCATCATCCATCTCAACACTCTATGTCCGATGCCGCCGAACGGTTAGCGAAAATGCGCTAAGTTCCTCTACGCCAAGCGCATAGGATTGATCGCCGCAGGGGTCGCAGGCGAGGCGTCCTTCGACTCCTCCACCACCTTGTCCCCTTCCCCGGGAGCCAAGAAGAGGTTCGTTTCCAGGCCGTGCTGGCGGGTATAGAGATCGTAGTAGCGGCCGCGCGCCGCCAAGAGATGGTCGTGGGATCCCCGCTCGACGATCTCTCCGCCTTCGATGACCAGAATCTGATCGGCCTTGCGGATCGTGCTCAGGCGGTGCGCGATGACGAAGGTCGTCCGCCCCTTCATCAGGTGATACAGCCCCTGCTGGATCATCGCCTCGGACTCCGAATCCAGGCTCGACGTCGCCTCGTCGAGGATCAGGATCCGGGGATCCGCCAGGAGGGCCCGGGCAATCGACAGCCGCTGGCGCTGACCGCCCGATAGCTTCACGCCGCGTTCGCCGACGATCGTGTCGTAGCCCGTTGGATACTTTTCAGAGAACTCGTCCACCCGGGCGATCTTGCAGACCCGGAGGAACTCCTCCTCGGTCGCCAAGGGCCGCGAAAAAAGGACGTTTTCGCGGATGGTGCCGTCAAAGAGGAAGGACTCCTGCAGGACGACCCCGAGCACCTTGCGGTAGGAGTCGAGCTTGAGATGGCTCAGGTCCAGGCCGTCGATCTGAATGCGCCCGCTCTGGGGCTTGTAGAACGCGGCAATCAGGCTGATGATGGTCGACTTTCCCGATCCCGACGAACCGACCAAGGCGGTAATGGATCCCGGCGGCGCATCGAAGCTGATGTTTTTCAGCACCGGCTTGCCGGGCTCGTACGCGAAGTCCACGGTGTCGAAGCGGATCGCGCCCTGGGCGTTCTCGAGGAGGCCGGTGCGCTGCGGGTCCAGGTCTTCGGGGCGTTCCGACAGCACTTCGCGCATGCGGTCCAGGCCGGCGATCGCCTCGGTGATCTGGGTACCGATGCTGACGATGCCGAAAACCGGGGCCGCGACGTAGCCCAGCAGGATGTTGTAAGTGAAGAACGCCCCCAGGGTGAGATGGCCGGCCAGGATCTGCCGCGCGCCCATGTAGATCACGAGGGCGCCGACAATGCCGACCAACAGGATGGACCAGAACGTCAGGAGGGACGTTCCGGTCAGCGTTTTCAGGACGTTGTCCAGCAGCCGCAGGACGCCGCCGGCGAAGACTTCTTTTTCCCGCCCCTCGGCCCGGTAGCCCTTGATGACGCGGACGCCTCCGAGCGACTCGGTGAGGCGGCCCGTCACGTCCGCATTGATCTTCCCGCGCTCCCGATAGACCGGGCGAAGGGTGACGAAGGCGCGCTGGAGCAGCAGCGTGAAGACGGCGAGGCAGACGCAGGCGACCAGCGTCATGACCGGGCTGATGTAAATCAGGACCCCCAGGGCGATCGTCGCCGTGATGAGCCCGCCCAGGAATTCGACGAGGCCGGTGCCGATCAGGTTGCGGACGCCCTCGACGTCACTCATGATCCGGGACACCAGCTGGCCGGTCTTGTTCGCATCGTAATAGGCGACGGGGAGCCCCGAGACGTGGGCCTGAATTTTCTGACGGAGTTCGGCGATGAGGCGCTGGGCGGCTTTGGACAGCAGTTGAGTGAGGGCGAAGGACGAGGCGCCCTGGATGAAGGTGGCGATGACGAGGGCGACGACGAGAGGGAGGAGGAGCTCGGTGCGTCTCTTCCCGATGATTTCGTCCACGAGGACCTTGGCCGCGGCCGGAAGGCTGAGGCCAAAGACGCGGTTCACGATCATCAGGAGCAGACCGGCGAACAAGAGACGCCGGCGGGGCTTGACCAGAGACCACAGTTCAGGCCAGGCGGACTTGAACTGTTTGAGGGGGCTTTTGGCCTCCTTGTCCTTGCCGTCCGGCGGAGGGGAGCTCATGGGGAAATCATACTTCGAACGTGCGGACTACGGTCGGCATTCCTGAGGCCTGTTCAAGGTCGGGTGACCTCGAGGACCAGGTCCTTCTTCGGATCTCCACCATCGTTGGTCCCGTCCGTTCCGACGCTCCAGGCCCGGAGCGTGCGCCCTTCCACTTTCGTCTGGATCGTCGTCCCCAGCGGATCGGCCAGGGACGGCACGTCGCCGGTCGCGAGATACTGAGCGCCCAAGCGCAGCAGAATGTACCGGGCCCGGCGCGCCCGCCAGGCCTCCACGACCTTGAGGCGGAATTCCGGGTAGGCCGAATCCATCAGACTGTTTTGGGCGGTGGAGGCCGCCAGCTCGACCTGTTTCTTCGCAACTTCCGTCCAGGGCAGCTCATCGCAGCCTTCGCTCTGAGTCAGCACGCGTTCGATGAGGTCGATGGCCGCAGCAGCCTCGATGCGATAGGTGGCCTGCAGGTGCTGGGGATCGGCGGCGCCTTCCGGTCCCGCCAGGAGCGTGAAGCAGCCGCAGACACCTTCATGTCGGAGCAACATCGGAAGGTTCGGATAGGACTCGTCGAACGTTCGAAGCCCTCGGGCCAGGCGACCCCAGTCCTCCGGGTGAGCGTTCTTCGAGGCCAAGAAGGCGTCCACATCGTCCGAAATCCCGTCGAGCCAGCGGAGCGCGAAGTCCGCCTGCGTGACGCTGGCGCCGGCGAAGGCGTCTCGGGCCAGCTGGGCGGCGTCGAGCAGCGCCTGGGCGCCCTTCTTCGCCTCGCCGGCGTCCAGCTGCAGCCAGGCAAACGCCCGCTGAACGGCGAGCAGCGTGGCGAGCAGCTCCCAGGGCGGCACGCTCGTGGCTCCGCCTTTCTCCCACTCGTAGATCCAGGCCGCGGTCCCCCGATGCGCCCCGCGGGTGAGGGCCTCAAGCGCGGACTGATGTTTGACAATCGCGAGGACGACCTTGGTCCGCGCCTCGGCATCGGTCCGGTACGACTTGTTCTCGAAGAGCTCCTTTTCCTCCAGATCCCGGATCTTCTCGAGCGCGATCCAGTAGTCCTCCCACGCATTGCCGGATTCGCTTTCTCCCCACAGGACGGGGCGGCGGCCGTCGAAGATCGGCAGTTCCTCCAACAGCGTGCGGGCCTTGCGCTGGGCCTGGATCCAGCATTTCTCCGCATGACGATTGATGAAAAATCCCAGGAGGAGAAAGGCGGAGAACAGGGCGCCGACGATGGCGAGGGCGAGGATCCAACGCGAGGGGCGTTTCGGCTTCATGTCCATGGCTGGTCCATGGTATCCCGTCCCCGTCGCCAGCCTCCCGAAAACAGCGGGGGCCCAGTAGGTCATTCTCAACCTACTGGGCCCCATCGCTTAAGATTTCCGCCCAGAACCCCCGTGCGGGAGAGTAGGGAACAGCGAAGACGATTTCAAATGGGAACGAAGTTGGAATTTGTGGAACTCTCCGTTTCCATGGAGGATTCGCAGTCCAGTTCCGGCATGAAACTTCATCCAAAGTTCCGCAACTTCAACTGAGTACTCATAGGAGTACTCATGAGGGTTCTTTTCATTCGGCTGCCACCGTGGGCAGGGACTCGTCGCAAGTCCAACTCGGCAATCCTGGGGCAACCTGGGCCGTCCTGAGCGACTCTGGAAAGCGACCACGTGCCGCCGCTGTCGTATCTCCTGGCCCTTTTGCGGGTGCTGAATCCTGAGCACCCCTACCCCATGAGACACCCCCCTGGGGACCACCCTTTACGGGTCCTGGGACCACATAGGTGGGACGCTTCCCGTGCATGGGATTTCCTCTCCTGGCGTCCAAGTACATAGGAGTCGGGTAGACTTCCATGGAATGGGCGAAAAGTCTAATTGTGCCTCGAGGAAGCGGTTACTCCTCGAATGGGTTGGAGCAGGCCTGTTCATCGCCGCCTTCGCGTTCATTTCCTGGGTTCCTCTTGTTCCGTGCACTCGATGCGGTGGGACTGGGGCCTTTGTTCATTACCGCCCTGTGACGCAGGGCCAATCTCCAGTGAAGTACGATCGAGTGGTATGGCAAGGCCAGTGCACCCCCTGCGGCGGGCATGGGAAACTTACATTGCTGCGCAGATGGACATGGAGCGAGCAAGGATTGGAGCCTCCCGTTCCTCCAAAGGATGAGAAGGTTCCTTGATGTCCGATTCCCGCTCATCCGGTTTCGGGATGACCTTCCTTGTCGGAGGGTTATTGATTCTGACATCTTTGCCCTTGTTCGCTTGCTTGGCACCGCTTGTGCAATGCCCACAGCTTGCTTCAGATCTCAGCAGGCATTGGCCAAACGGTAATGGGAAGTTTTCTAAAGACGAAATCGGTGAAAAGCTTCTACTACCTGAAATCAATTGGGAGAAGAATTGTGCCATCTGTAGAGGAACAGGCAAAGCTACATTGCTTGCGAGATGGATCCATCGAAACGTCCGGGCTCGGGAATAGAACGTATGCCTGACCCCCGCCCCTCCGGTCTCGGGATGACCTTCCTTGTGGGAGGGGTTCTTTCGCTGGTTGTGCTGGCCCTGTTCCTGGCTTTCTTCCCCTGCGTAGAGTGTCCTCTGGACGGCCGATCCCCTGGAAACCCAATTCTGAACGGGATGCTACAGGAATGCAGGCTTTGCGGACTCCGAAAACAGATCACGGTGCTGGAAGCGTGGAGATGGAAGCGAAACGTCCTGGCTCGATAACCTTTCTGCTGGTGGGGATTGTCCTGCTTGTTCTTATGGTAGGACTTGGCGTGTCTTTCCTTGCAGCGCTGCCTTGTCCCAAATGCGGCGGAAACAGCTTTGCTGAGAAAGCATCTTTCCCGTGGAGACGACGCGAAAAGGTGAAGACTTATGAAGTGTTCGGATTGGAAATGTATGAGTCCACGGCCGGAGGGCTCCGATACGTCGGGCCTTTGAGGCCCTGGTCTCCATGCAGTTTCTGTCAGGACTGCAGAGCGGCCACCCTGTTGGATTGGCTTCGCTGGAAAAAGGTCGGAGTCGACAATAGTCCAGCCCCGAGGGCCTCCCCATGAACCTGCTCCTTGCTGCTTTGCTCCTCATGCAAGACAAGACTGCGGAGGAGACGTTCAAGAAACTAACAGAGATCCTTGAGAAAGCAAACTCCATTACCGTTAGGAGGTCCACAAAAGGTGACTCGGTGGCCCCGAATAGTAAACCCAATTCGGAAATACTCCTCCTCCTCAAGGAGGGCAACAAGGTACGGTTCGAAGCGAGATTCCCGAATATGCCCAAAGAAGAAGCGGGCGAGACCGTAATGTGGCTGGTGTCGGACGGAAAGCGGATGATGTACCGTTTTGGGCCAACGGACTCCCCACAAGTCAAAGATACTCCCCCGAATCTTCGCGCCAAGTTAATCGAGGTGTTGACGTACACTGATTTATCTATTGGGTCTTACTTCACATTCCTGCAGGCCACCACCCGATCAGTGAATCCTGAACCATCGGATATCGTCGAGGTGACAAAGCTCGCTCATGGTGCAGAGGATGGTACGGTAAGGACCCTGACCTGCAGAATGATCGTCGCAAAGAAGGATTTCGCGGATATTAGACTGTGGTACGACCCGAAGACTTGGAAACCCATCAAACGGACGACCACCTTACTTCCTCCGGGCCACTCGACATTGATTGAGACCTACGACGAATTCACCATCGACGCCGACATCCCCGACGAGAAGTTCAAGCTCCCGGAGGAGAAGAAGTAGGACATCGGGGATTCGGACTTTGTGGGGAACTCATCCTCGGGCACCCCATCCAAGGCCAAGCCCCCCCTTGGGACCACCCTTTACTGGCCCCTTCACCCATAGGTCACCACCCAGACTCGAAGGGTCACCAAAGCCCCGGTGGCTCTTTAGGGCAATAGCGATTGCTCTAGTATTCCACCAAGATCTGCCTTTTCCAGTTTCCTAGTCTTCTTGGGCAATTGCCCATGCACCACGGGCTCCAGTGAGATAGCCCACTCATATTGGTCACCATTCGCGATGAAGAAAAGCAAATTTGATGGTAGAGATTTCAGTGGCCGGTTTGAACTAAACGAGACGAAGCACAGTGTGGCCCCTTCCACCTCAAATACATTCGGCACTATTGATAGTGATCGATGCATGAAATTAATGCCCAGGTATCCAAGCTGGTACTGTTTTACCTGGCCATCAGCACCGTGAAAGCTGGCGCTTGTTTGACCCAGCTGAATGCTCGCAGGACCGCCTGCGAGGGAATCCTGAATCTCTCGCAATAGACGATCAAATGCGGCGATGAACGCTACGACCATTCCCTCTGTTTTCTTATGGCGTTCTGCCGCCTCAAGCATCTTTTTGTTCAGCTCTTCCGCCCACTTTTCTGCCATATCGTTCCTCATTGGAATCTAGAGAGTTTCGCCAACACTTTCGATCCGCTTTCTCAGTGCTTCGGTCAGCACAACGTGCAACTGTTGGAGTGCGAAGGCTGCGGTCGGTCTAGATAGTGGATTGTCGGAGAGCATCCCATGAAGAATGTCAGACACTCGATCCCCTTCCGCGCCACGAAGTCTTCGCAACGGGACTAGCTCAACAGGTGCCAGTTTGTCTGCGGAAGACTTTTGGGGGTTAAATCCATCGTGGAGCATCTCATAAGCGACAAGGCCGACTTGATAAATGTCAGATGCCACAGTCAGCGGAGCTTCGCGCCGAGCATAGCGCACAAGGTCTGGAGTCCGATACGCACGTGGCATCGCGCCTTCCAAAGACTCACGCATCATCTCCGCATCATTTTCGTCTATCGTGCCGGTCCCTTCCAGCCTCTTTAGCAATCCAAAGTCACCGAGTATGACGACCTTACCTCCAACAAAAATATTCCCAGGCTTGATATCCCGATGGACCACGGGAGGGGAAAGTAATGCCAACCGCCGTAGTGTCCCGAGTAACTGAATGATGTAGAGCAGTGCCGTACAGAAATCGATTGATCCCTGGTCAATTGCAGTCCGGAGTGTCTGCGGATAGTAGGTTGTAACAAAGAATGGGTGCTCGCCGCCAGCCCAAGAAAATTTACCGCTGTCGTGAATCGGTGCCAATCCAGGGTCACGTTGTTCTCTTAGGAAGCGTAATTCCTCCTTGAATCGGACAGCGCGGAGAGGTTTATCCGCCTGGCGAAGGATTTTTAGGGCGAAACAATTTCCAATGAACTTTCCCCCAGTACAAAGAACGAGGAACGCTGATCCACTGCCACCACTACCCAGTGACTTAACGATCCTGTACCACGCGTCGTCGTCAGACCGCACCGCCTGAAGCATTGTGAGACGAAATCTGCTTAGTCCTGATGGGATCAGGCTCCCTGAGCCGAGCGTCGGTGGAGAGAGGGTTGGCGAAGGAACTGTGGGTGGAGGGACGGTCGGTCGCTGCCTATCCTCGGATCCAATTGGGATGTTGGGCTGGATCGGCTCCTGAGGCATGATTGGTTATCATCTGTATCCCGAAGTAGACAATCCAGAAAAATAGCTAACTCAGCGGCAAAGGAGTCGTGGTGTCTTAGACCGGAGGGGCAAAGCTATTACCTGAACAGCACCTTCAATGAAACCCCTAGCGCCCCGGCAATCTTTCCGATGTTTAAGAGAGAGATGTTCCGCTCCCCCCTCTCAACCCCGCCCATGTAGGACCGATCTAGCCCTGCCACAAGCGCGAGCTTCTCCTGAGAGAGATGCTTCCGCTTCCGCAGGTACCTGACCCGTTCTCCGAACCGGCGGAGTAGACCATCCGACATGAGCCCAAGTCTTGGATGGGGCTGGATTTACGTCCACGGGCTTAAAGTACCATCATGCATTGTCCAGCTGCAATCCGTGTGGTAGCCTCATCAGGCACAATCCAAGTGAGAATGTTCTCATCACAGCTGAATGAGGAGGGTATGGATGCGAGCAGTGCTTGGACTGCTGTTTCTTGGGGCAGTAGGTTGTGCATCCAGTAAACCGTGCGCGGATGGTACAGAATCGAAAGCGTCATCCGCCTTTGGAGTTTCCACGGCAAGCACTAGTTACAACCCTTGTAACGGTCCCTGCCATCGGACTGATGACCCCCTGGATTGCGCGTGCTCCCGGCGATGCCCTTGCTGGAATTACCACAAGACCTCTAGCCCTCAGCACGAGCAAGATGTCGAGCGGAAAGAGACAGCGCGGAAGGAGACTGAACGCAAGGACTTTGCCGAGCAACAGTATCAGTTCGATCAGGGAAAGGATCATCACTTGCACGGCCGCTACGCCGAAGCGATGGTGATTTTCAAGAAGCTGTACTTCTACTACCCCAACGGCAACGTCGCAGGACCGGCGGCTTACAACGTCTCTTGCGAGTACGCAGTCATGGGCGATAGAGAATTGGCCCTCGAGTGGCTCGAGAACGCCTTCAAGCATGGCTGGAAGAATGTCGAGTACACGAAGCAAGACAAGGACTTGGATACCCTTCGGGATGAGCCCAGGTACAAGAAGCTCGTGGGTGAGTAATGGGATTCGGAGACCTCGGGCGATAGATTGTCACGATTCAAAGAATGGGGCAGCGCTCCCTTCGAGGTCAAGTGACTCAAGATCCAAAACGAAAGAATCCTATCAAGTCCTTCGCAGGATAAGTGTTTTCCGGCCTTCCCTCCGGGATACCCATCTAGGTCAATGAATCTCCGCTACTGCATGTCGCAAGGCTCTTCCACCACAGCTCGTTTGATTCCCATTTGAGCGATTGTGCCTTTTCGTAGCCTTTGTGGCTTAGTTCGAATTGTTTCCCCACCGTAATGCTCAAGAGTTTCCGGTCTTGAAGTTCCTGAAGGCAATCGTTCATACGAGCCTGCTGCGCGTGATCCTTGAAGGTGAAGTACTGAACGCCACCTATGGAGTAACAAAACGTTTCGCCGGACATACTTATCTTAATTTTTCCCTTCTCCGATTGATCCCGAACGGCGGTGGGATTGGCGGCCCTAAATAGAACGTGTAGGGCATCTTGTGAAGGCTCTCCTATCAAACCGCCATCTTCCTTTCCGTGAATGTGAACCGTACCCGCCGTAATACCACCGTGCTGCCGATGGCTCATCACCACATCCCCGGCTACCTCGATTCGGATTCCTGCTGGATCAAGTTCTTTTCCTCCCATTGCCTTTTCATGCATTTGCTTCAATGTTAAGAGCCACTCTATTGAATAACCCTTCGCTTTCCACTCCGGACTGTCAATCTCGTTCTTGTGGTGGACCCGGCACATCGCAATGAGGTTATGGAACCCGTGTCGCTCACGGTCGGGCTGCCGTTTGTCGTAGCGTTTGCTCGAGGGCCGCTCACCCTTGATGTGGCAAGCGTCGCCCTTAACGCGCCCCTCGGAGTCGACCATGGCTTCCTTGCAACCTGGGAACGCGCACCGATTCCCAGAAAGCGCGAAGAGAGCCTTCAGCGCGGCCTCTGAGGGATTCTTCATTCCGTTTCTCCGTCGATAGATTAAGTCACGGTCGCCCGGATGCGGTATTCGAGCTTGCGGGCCAGCTCTTCCGGGGACGTCCAAGTGATGTGGTTGTACTGACGAGTATCGAAGTGGGCGTCTTCGATCTCAACTTCTGGGCAGCACCAGATGACGGTTAGTCCCAGCCCTTGCGCGAATCCGGCCTCGTAATAGACGTTCTGCCGATGGCCGCTGAACTCCGCAACAAGAAACCGGCTCTTCCGGATCTCAGCGATGATGCGATCACAAATCTTACCGTTGTGCTCCACGGCGTTGACGATGACGGGAACATAGCCAGCCGCCTTGATGCCAGCCTCGAGCGACTCACGGGTCGCCTTGTCACTCGACTCATCTTTTAGCCGCATGGCAATGAAAGCCTGTCGGCCGCCATGCCTGCCCCTCTCCCGCTCCAGATCGGCAACGCGGTTCCACCCTTTTGCCTGGACGGTGTATTGTCGTGTGACCCCATGGCTACCCCTGGGCCTGGTCAGTCTTATGAGGCCGCTCTCTGATAGGTGTTCGAGGACAAACTCCATGGCCTGGTCGTTTTCAGAGAACGTCGACCGCTTGATATTTCCCGCATATACGTTCAGGCCACCGATGTCTAGTGGTTCCCCTGGTGTCTTCGATAACTTGCAGAACAGGGTAATGCACCGATCAAGCCGATCCGCCACCGTAGAGGGGAAGGACCGCAGGAGATCATCCCAAAGGAAGGCATTGGGTTGATCAGGCCGGTGGGCCTCCTCATTGACCTTGTGTCCAGGAGGGTGAATCCATCGATACGAATTTCCCTTCGCATCCACATTCTCTGGGTCGAGAGTCCGGCGCTCGAAAATGACGGCAGCGACCTTTTGTCGGTCGGCAGCGGAAATCCGTCCTTCACGCAATGCCTTCCCGAACCCGTGAATGACTCCATAGTCCCCACAGAGTTTACAGAATACGGTGTAGCCTTGGCTGTCCACGGGTGGCCCTTGCACCTCGCAGGCACTTCCGCAGATCGGGCATTCTTGAGGGGTAGTGGGCTGGTCGGCCATCGCAGCGTTCCTTTCTCCGGTCGCGCCTCCATTCTGTCGGAGTTGGTCTAATTTGTCCCGCGTTTCGAGAGAATCCATGAGTTACGCAATATGAATTGGAACTTATAAAGTATCCCAAATGACAAGCCGCAGGCGCCTTTCGCGCCTGGGCGATAATCGGTCGGGAGTTTTCGAATCAATGGGGTGCAGGTGTCTTTGTTTCTGGAAGAAAGCCGCCCAGCATCGTAGAGTGCGCCCCATTGGGAACGGCGGAGTATGACCTCCCGCCCGGCCCCTGGGACTCGTCCTGCCTTAAATGGCCCGGTCCCGGGTCCAAAACATCTGGAGGGATGGAATAGTCGTGTCTCGACCGAATCCAAACCCCGAGGGGAGCCGCAGCATTGATGCTGCTTTCGCTGAGGCCCTCCTGAAAGGGGATTTCGACAGGAATCACGAGAATCCCGCCCTTCGGAGGATGACCGCAAGCATTCGGAAGGCGTTTTCACCGCCTCCGGAATGGCTTCTTGCCGAGTGTGGTTTCATACTTGCCGCATTTTCAAGATTCGAGAGGAAGGAAGCATCCGCTCGGTACCTGTGGTTCAAAGCTTTGGCGCGAAGAGCGGCCGAGAGAGCAGCCCCGACGGGTCAGCGAGATTCGGCGCTATGGACCATGCTCGAGATGCTCCAGGTATGTCCGGAATTCCTGGATTACGCACGTCGTACACGTAAAGAAGTTCCTCCACTGAATCCGGATATCAGGATTATGGACGAAAAGGGTGGATGGAGGCGGCTCCCGTACGATTTCAAGAAGGACAATCCCATTCTGGTCCTTCGAGAGACTCTAGCTCTCGGCGGTTTTGGTCAGAAGGTCGCCAAAGTGGTTTCCAGATACCTCGACCCGCCGTCTGGTGGCTCAGCAGGAGCATCGGTCGAACACACGAAGAATGTCGAGGCCAAGAAGGACGCATCAGCATCAAATGAATGTGCGTTTCGACACAGTGCGGACTACCGAAGCGTAAAGTGGCAAGGAGAGAATTTTACTTTCACTTCGAAACAGGCCCCCATCGTAGAGCTTCTACACAAGGCTGCGAAGAACGGGACACCGGAGGTCTCGCATGCAGCTCTCCTCGTAGAAGCCGGATGTGAGAAAAGTAGGAGGCTCAGGGACCTTTTCAAACATCATCCGGCATGGGGGAGGCTCATTATCTCCGGCGCCACCAAGAAGGGAACCGCCCGGCTCGAACTTTAGTCCCTCTCGCTCGAAAACACCCCTCTCTGCCCCCCGTAGCCGCCCCTATCTCGCCATAGACTTCGTGCAGGTTTATGACTAGGCACATTGAGGAGGACTTCAATGATGGGAGCGAAATCACGGCTCTCGACGGGTGACCTTCAGCGGGAACTCCACCTCTCCCGCTCCCAGCTGGAACGTGTACTCCGGGATTGGGCGCGGGAACTGCCTGTTCCCGAGGTCGTGGCGGGCTCTCGACTGTGGCCCATTGAGGCTCTGGAGACGTTCCGGTCCGTCGTCCAGCGCGACCAGGAGGACCTGGTCCGATGAACGGAAGCACGACCGGGTCCTCGACATTCCCGACATGGCTCTGGGGCCGCGAACTCCAGATTGGCCCCACTTACCTTTCCCTTGCCCCGGACGGAAAGCACGCCGACATCAATGGCGCCCGGGGTCGCAAGCCCCTGCTAACCATGATGTCGCCGGAAGATGTCGAGGCGTGGCTAGTGGCCCTCGAAGTCCTGGCGGGAAGGCGGAAGCCGTGACGGACTCGCGCGGGCGGACGGTATTCGAGGTCTGGATTCTCCAGGCGATCTTCTACGGCCGGGCCGAGTGGTGGCCTGTCCTCCGTCGGCTCTTGACGCTGGCGGACTTCCGGAACCCGCTGAACTTCCTCGTCTTCCGCGCCGTCCTGCTCACCGATGGCGATTTTGTCAAGGCGGCCATGATCCTCTGGCGGGAGGCCAGGGCAAACGTATGGCAGGCGTTTCTGGATCGCTTTTGCGGAGGATTCGCGGTCTTCGAGGTCGCCGGAGACCCGCCCGTGGACGACATCCTCCCCGCAATGAAGGCTGACGACGGCCTCAAGCTCAATGAGATCGCCAAGTCCTGGAATCTTCTTTCGAACTGGGACCTTTTCCTCCAGGAGTTTCCCCTTGGACCTGCTCGAGAAGTACGCCGTATTCGCGCGTGAGTCGACGGACGCGCCCACCAAGTACCACCGGTACTGCGCGGCCTCACTCGTCGGGACCATCCTCGGCCGCCGGGTGTGGTTCCCGCACGGGCACCGGAAGCTCTTCCCCCACCTCTGGGTGGCGCTGATCGGTCCGTCCGGGGTGAAGAAGACCACGTCCCTGGGGATCGTCGAGGACCTCGTCGCCGATGTCGCCCCGCACCTCGTCCTCCCGACGAAGTTTTCGTTCGAGGCCCTCTACCAAGCCCTGGCCGAGCAGCCCGTGGGGACGCTCCTCTACGGCGAACTCCACACGTTCCTGGCGCTGCTGGGGCGCGACTTCAACGCCGAGGCAAAGTCCAGCCTCGCCGACTGGTGGGACTCCCCGGCGGCGAAGACCTACGCGACCAAGGGCATGGGCAAGGTAACCCTCACGCGTCCCGCCGTGTCCATCCTTTCGGCCTCCACGTTGTCCTGGTTCGCGGAGATGGCCCGAAGCCGAGATATCGCGGGGGGCTTCTTCGCCAGGATGCTTTTTGTCGTCGCGGAAAAGTCCGACGTCGAGCCCATGGTCCTCCCCCCGCCGAGAGACGAGTCGAAGGCGAACGAGATCAAGCTGGGCCTCGCCCAGCTCATGAAGCGGTATCCGACCGAGATGTGCGCCGAGGGGCGGATGATCCTGACGCCCGACGGGGAAATCGAGTACAGGCGCGCCTTCGGGGCTCTCCAGGAGCAGTATTCAGGGAACGAGGTGCTCGCCCCCTTCGCCACGCGCGGCCAAGTATATGTGCTCAAGCTCGCGATGATCTCCGCCGCCGCCCGGCGGAACACACTCGAGATCGGTGCGGAGGACGTGGAATACGGCTTTGGGCTGGTCCGGGAGGCCCTGCGCGACGTGGCGGGGATCTGCGAGTTCGAGGTCGCCGACACGAAGAACGACGCCAACCTAAACAAGCTTCGGAAATTGCTCCGGGATGCCGGGCCTGCGGGCTTGACACGCGCCCGGCTTCTCAAGTACGGGCCTGTCCGGCGTCTGGACTGGCTGGAGCCGCTGCTCCGGAGCCTGGAAGCGATGGAGGACATTCGCAGGCTCCCCGGTCAGCGGTCCGACAGCGAGATCTTCGTGTATCTGAACGGGACGCCGAATGGGCAGGAAGTAACGCGGAAGTGACGCAAGTGCGCAGAGGAAGTGACGCGACCGCGCAGGGAATGCGCAACGAGTGCCGCAGGCCTCTAGATGGCTTTAAAGCCATCCAAATGGTCATTATCTCTCTAGTGACGCAAGAATCTGGGGAGGGGATACCCCGAAGACGAAAGGCGGAAATTGGGGGATTCTGAGGTTGAATCGAGGGGGGTACCCCCCTCCTGCGCGGTTGCGGCGGCTCACCTTCAAGGCGATCAGATGGGCTGAAATGCTCGGAATCCCGCGCATTTGAGGAGGTTTCGAAATGAATGCCGTGCGCGTCCGTAGGCACTGCGCGGGTATCGTTCGCCTTGGCGAGATGACCTCCGCCCCGGCGGCGAATGAGCCGAAGCCATGCCCTGGCTGGGCCCACGGTAACAGCCCGTACTGCTATCCCCATGATCCGGCGATCACCCAGGAGGAGCGTCGGGCCAACGCGATCAAGGGCGGCCATGCCGGGCTCGGCAAGCGCCGGATCAAGCTCGGGACCGCGAGGGGCTTCAATCACACCTTCGCCCTGGCCTGGAACGCGCTCCTCAACCGGGGGGATCGGACGGGAGAGGACTGGGACGAACGGGTCCTCACCCTCATGTGCGCCCTGGTCCGCCTGCAGCTTTCTGGATGGAAGGTGGCCTTGGCAAAAGCGGACGCTCAGAGGGAGGCGAGCCCCAGGTCCGTGCGGATCATCTATTCCGAATAGGGAGTGTAGTGTCCATGACCGAATCCGAGATCTCAGCCGCAGCGAACGACTCGAAGGACCACGACCACCGAGGCATGATTCCACTCCCCCACGACGCACCACTCCTCAGCTTCAAGGACGTGGCGGCATACCTTCGCACCACACCACAAGCCGTGCGCCGACTCATCGATGGCCGTACTGATGGGACGGAAGATGAAATCGGGACCATACTTCGGCAATGGGTCGTACGGCTGAGTCCCCATAGGCGGTACATCCGCCGGGACCAGTTTCTGACATGGCTCAAGGGGAAGCTCTGACGTCCCCGCATGACTCTTTTTTCTTGCTAACTGGGGTCTACTGGGGTACACTCTCATAAGAGGAGGACAACCGATGGTAAATCGACTTGGCAAGAAGGGAGAATCACCTCCGCTTCGAGTCAGACTCCCCCAGGAGATGATGGAAGCGATCCGGAAGCTCGCGGAGGCGGACGAACGGACCGTAAGCAATTACATTCGAAAGGTCCTGAAGGAACATATCGACAGCCGAAAGAAGGGAGGCCGCTGATGGGCTGCGTGTTGTGGGATGGGCTTGAAAAAGATGGGCGGGTTATCCGTGCTGGCTGCTGGGCCATCCGCTTCAAAGATGTCGACGGGAGGGTGAAGAAGAAGAGGACAACCTTCACAACCAAGACCGAATACGACAAGGCGAAAGCTGCACGGGAGCTGCAGGACATTGAGGATGCCGTTGACTGCGCCAAGCGCCGGGGTCTCCTCTCCGTTTCCGAACTGACCAAAGGCCCCTCGCCGGTCACTCTCAAGCAGGCCGCACAGAGCTACATCGACGCGCAGGAGAACGAGCACACCAAGGACGATTACCAGGGGAGGACGGATCGGCACATCCTGCGGTTGATCGGAAATCTGACTCTTGCCAGCGTTAAAACTTCCGACGTGGTCCGCTACATCGAGTCCCGGCTCAAGGAAGATGCAACCGTCGGAACGGTGAGAAAAGATCTCGCCGTGCTGAGCGGGATCTTCACCATTGCCCAGCTCAAGGAACTGGTGAACCACAACCCCGTGACCTTGGCCAGGAAAGCGAAGAGGAAGGCACTCAAGGTAGGGCGGAGGCTGGTGCGCTGGCTGAGCCAGGATGAGGAAGTCCGGCTGTACTCCTCCCTCCCCTCTCGCTCTCGGTCGATCCTGCGGGATGCAATCCCCTTCTCGGCGATGACCGGACTTCGGGAGATGGAGCAGGCCCGGCTCCTGTGGCAGGACTACGACCCTTCCCGCCACGTTATCGCCGTCCGCAAGCAGAAGAACGGCAACCAGGACGAACTTGTCCTGTGCGATGCGGCCCGGGGCATCCTGGAGCGTCTACGGGCCGAAGCCATGAAGGAGGTCAATGGCACGGCTGCGGCAATACAGAAGCTGAGCATCTTCCGTGACCCGGAGACCAAGGCCGCCGTTACCCGGTTCAACAACACGGGCTGGACGAACGCGTTGCGGAAAGCCGATATCGAGAGCTTCCGCTGGCACGATCTCCGCCACACCTTCGCATCCCGGCTGGCCTTGGGCGGGGTCTCCATCCAGCGGATTCAGCGGCTGATGAGGCACCACAGCATCATGCAGACTCTGGCCTACTCGCACTTGTGTCCGGAGGACAACCCGGCGGGAGCTGCTGGGGTCGACTTCAAGGGCCGGAAGGATGTGGGGGTCCTGGACTGCTTCCAGGACTACGGGGCCTTGCTCATGGCTCCTCAGCCGATCCGCGCCGTCTCCAGCCCTTCCGAAGAGGTTGGAGTACTCAGAACGGTACTCACGGCTGTGAATTGAGTCCCCAGAAACGACCCGGGCCCCAGGAGGTCATTCTCAACCTCTTGGGGCCCGGTCACTTCAATATTTCCGCCCAGAACCCCCGTGCGGGAGAGTAGGGAACAGCGAATTCTGGACGGACAGCTGGGGTGGGGTATTAGGGCAACGTTAGTGGGATCCCCTTTCTGGGGACGGACGTTGAGCGGGAGGTGTTTGGGACTGCGGACCTAGCCCCTCTCTCACTCACCGATGCGACCCCTCTCTCTCTACCAACTGCCTTGAACGCTAAGATTATAAACTATAAACTGCAAACTGTCAAGCGGCCGAACAGATTTTTTTTCAAAGACATGCCGCGCCCCGGAAGCGATAGCCGATTCCGCGAATCGTCTCGATGCAGCCCCCCGCGGTCCCCAATTTCGACCGCAGCGCCGCCACATGGACGTCCACCGCCCGTTCCGTCCCCACGGGGATCTGCCGCCGCGTCACCGCCCTTCCCGGCGGACTCAGCAGCCAGCGGAGGATCTCCAACTCCGACGCCGTCAGCGGCTGGGGCGTCGGCCGGATCAGCTCCCCCTTCTCCAGGTCCACCGTGACGGGCCCGATATTCAGCACCGCCTCCATCCCCGGCCGCTTCGCCCAGCGCAGCAGCGCCCCCAAGCGGACGCGAAACTCGGCTTCCGTGAACGGGAAAAAGGCGACGCTGACGGCGCCCAGCTCAAGCCCCGCAGCGACCTCCGGCTCCTGGCCTCTCTGGGCCGTCAGGAGGACCGGCGGGGCCCATTGCTCCTCGCGAAGCTGGGCGATAAATTCGCGGCTGCTCAGGTCGGGAAGCGTGGCTCGGAGGATAAGCGCGTCGGGCCTCGTGGACCGCATCTTCCGGAACGCGTCCTCGGCCCGCTTGGCGCCGGAAAAGCCGTAGCCCAACCCCGAGGCGACCCGTCGGATGAAGTGTAAGACGACGGGATCGGGATCAATGGCGAGGACGGAAACGGCCTCTACCGGCATGAACCCCTCTCTCCTGAACATCCCTCGGTCGCCCAGAGTCTAGCACAGGTTCGGCGAAGAGCAAGGACATTAACCCGCCCCGAACGAAGAAAACACCTATGGCGCTGCTTCCGCGACTCCGCTAGACTCAGTCCTTCAATCCTTGAACCGGAGGCCCTCCATGATCCCTCTCCTGCTCGCTCTCGGCGTCCTCTTTGGCGACGTGATCCTCCTCAAGAATGGCGGCAAGCTCGAGGGCGTGATCGTCCACGACCAGGACGGCGAAGTCGTGGTCCGGCTCAAGTACGCCACGGTCGAGCTCGACCGGAGCGAGATTGCGTCCATCGAGAAGGCTGCAGGACCCGCCGCCGCGGCGGCCGCGGCCGCGCGACTCCCCCGCTGGGATCGCTGCATCGAAGTCGGCCGGACCCGCGAGTGGGAAGGCAAGTGGCAGCAGGTGCCGGCTCTGGTCGTCGAGGAGGGGCCGCTGAAAAACGTCCCGTATATGTCCTTCCGATCCGGCAACTACGAATTCAACCTTTACGGCGATCCCGACGCGCCCGCCGGGGTCGAGATCGGGGTCTACAAGGAACTCCTGAAGAACGATGCGGCGAAGAAGAAGTGCCTCGACACGGTTGCGGAACTCCTCGGCAACCCGAAAGATGCGCAGGTCGCGAAGGCCCTGGGATTGACCGAGGTCAAGAAGGAGCGCGAGGGCATGGTGTTCGAGATTACGCCCGAGACGGCCCCGGACGCGTTCGGCGGCTGGTGGGTGTCGGTCTACGACACGGCGATGATCGAGAAGGCTCGCGCGTCCCAGGAGGAACTGGACAAGATCACTGCGACGCGGGACGAAATGGACCGCTTGGAGAAGGAGGCGAAGGAGGAGGACCGCAAGCGCAAAGACGCCGACCTGAAGGCCGAGGAGCGCAAGAGGCAGCAAGAGGAGGCGGCCCGGGCCGCCGCGCAGAGCCCCTCGGGCACCTCCGACAACGGCTACTACGGCGATGAAGGGCTTGGCGGCGCGCTGCTCTGGCGGAACTGGAATCACCACGGGATCCGCCCGCCGCGCCTCCGTCCCGCGCCTTATGTCCCGCGCTACTACACGCCGGGGTACTCGCGCGCCGGCGGCGGCTATCGTCCGGGCCCCCGAGTCGGCGGCGTCCGCCGCTAGCCTGCCCGGCACGGATCGATTCCCTGGTGCAGGGCATTCCCGGATGGGATGGTGAGGGTGAGGTCGGCGATCGGACTACGGAAGGGTGACGGAGCGCACGTCGTGCGCGGCAATCGCCTTTCGAATCTCCTCGAGGACGTCGGCCTTGACCGGGTCGTCCACCGAGAGCAGGATCATCGCCTGTTGACCCCGCCCGGCACGGCCCACTTCCATGCGCGCGATGTTGATGTTGTTCTGTCCCAGGATGGTTCCGACCTTGCCCACGATGCCCGGCTGGTCGATGTAGGCCAGCACCACCATGTGCTTCGCGGGCCGCAGATCGATGTCCATCGTGTCGATCTCGACGATCCGTGAATCGCGGCCCTCAAAGACGGCGCCCGAGACGGTTTTGACGCCCTTCTCCGTCTCGACCTTGACCGAGAGCAGGCTCTTGTAGTTCCGGACTTCCTTGGACTTCTCCTCGACGACCGCGATCCCCGCCTCCTTCGCGACGAAGCGGGAGTTGATGATGTTGACGCCCTCGCCGACCGTGGGCTGGAGCGCCCCCTTCACGGCGGACTGCGTGATCGGGCCGACCTCGAAGCCGGCGATCCAGCCCTGGTAGGAGGCGGTGACCGACTTCACGCGGCCGCCCGCCAGCTGCGCCGCCAGGCCGCCCAGGTCCTCCGCCAGCCGCAGATACGGCGTCAGCGAGGGATCCGCCAGGCCCGCCAGGTTCGTCGAGTTCCGCACGACCCCGTTCTTGAAGTAGTCCACGAACTGCTCGGCGATGTCGATCGCGACCTTGACCTGGGCCTCCTCCGTCGAGGCGGCCAGGTGCGGGGTCAGCGTGCAGGTCTCGACCTTGAACAGCGGATGGTCTTTGGCGGGGGGTTCGGTCTCGTAGACGTCCAGCGCCGCGCCGGCGATCTCCTTCGCCGTGAGCGCGTCGGCCAGGGCCTTCTCGTCGATCACGCCGCCGCGCGAGGTGTTGATCAGCCTCACCGTGCGCTTCATCTTCTTGAACTGCGCGGCTCCGATCATGCCCCGGGTCTTTTCCGTGAGGGGCACGTGGAAGGTGATGAAGTCCGACTCGGCGAGGATGCGGTCCATGTCCACCAGTTCGACGCCGAGACTGGCCGCGCGCTCCTTGGTGACGACGGGATCGAACGCGAGCACGCGCATCCGGAACGGCTTCGCGTACTGGCTCAGGAGCCCGCCGATCTTGCCCAGGCCCACGATGCCCAGCGTTTTGGTCTCCAGCTCGACGCCCTGGTACTTCGAGCGCTCCCACTTTCCCGCCCGCAGCGAGGCGTCGGCCTGGGCGATGTTGCGGCACATCGCCATCAGGAGACCCCAGGTGTGTTCCGCCGCGGACGCCATGTTTCCCTGGGGGGAATTCATGACGATCACGCCGCGCTTGGTGGCCGCGTCCTGGTCGATGTTGTCCACGCCGATCCCGGCGCGGCCCACGATCTTCAGCTTGGTCCCGGCCTCGATGATCTCCTTGGTGACCTTCGCGGCGCTGCGGACGACCAGGCCTTCGTAGTTGGGGATGGCGGCCTTGAGATCCTCGGGCTTCATCTTGCCCTTGAAGTCGACGTCGATCTCGGCCTTTCGGAGGATTCGGGCGCACTCGTCGCCCACGTCATCGGCGATGAGAACTTTCGGCATGTTATTTGTTCGCTCGCTCCAGGTATTTGGCTTCCCGAGTGTCCACCCGGATCGTCTCGCCCTCTTCGATGAAGGGCGGAACCTGGACGATGGCGCCGGTCTCCAGGGTGGCGGGCTTGTACACGTTGGTGATCGTCGCGCCCTTCAGGGAGGGCTCGGTCTTGACGACCTTGAGCTCAACGGTCAGCGGCACCATGATGGCGATGGCGCTGCCCTCGTAGAACTCCACCTTGCAGACCATGTTCTCCTTGAGCCACTGCACGTCTTCGCCCAGCAGCGTCTTGTGCAGCGATACCTGCTCGAAGGTGTCCTGGTTCATGAAGACGTACGACTCGCCGTCCTGGTACAGGTACTCCATGTCGGTCTGCTCGATATGGACGACATCGAGCTTGTCGCCGGACCCGAAGCGGATCTCCTTGGCGTTGCCGCTCTTCAGGTTCCGCATCTTGATCTGGATCACCGCGCGCAGGTTGCCCGGCGTGTGGTGGTAGACGTTCATGATGTATTGGAGCTGACCCTCGTAGTTGACGATCATGCCCTTCCGGACGTCGGTGCAGCCGATATTCGGCATTGATTACTTCCTCTCAGGCTCTTCAAGGACCCAGACGGCATCGGCGTGCTCGTACTTCACGAGCTCGCTCTCGCTGAAAAAGATCGGGATTTCGCGGGCCGAGGCCTCGACGGCGTCCGAGCCGTGGATGAGGTTGAACCCCTTGGAGCTGCCGTAGTCGCCGCGGATCGACCCGGGCTCGGCGTTGAAGCCGAACGTCGCCCCCAGCAGCTTGCGGACGACCGCCACCGCCTGGTTGCCCTCGACCGCCATCACCACCACCGGCGACGACGTGACGAACTTGACCAGCGTGGCGTAGAAGGGCCGCTCCTTGTGGATCGAGTACAGGGTTTCGGCCTGCTTCGGGCTCATCTGGATGAGCTTGAGGCCGATGATGCGGAGACCCTTGTCCTCGAAGCGCTGGACGATGCGGCCGACCAGACGGCGCTGGACGCCGTCGGGCTTGATCATGCTGAAAGTGCGTTCCATAGGGCGCGCACTATAGCAAAGGGGGGGTGGGGAGGCAAGCTTAAGGCGTCGCCTCCGCTCCCCGCCGGGGGGCGCGGCCCTTCTCCCGCCCCCGGGGCGGGATCGGGGCATGCGGGCGCCGGCCCGACGCCTAGCGGATGCCGATCTGTCCCTGGATCGGGATGTCGACGAACTGCTCGAACCACCCCTTGTTCTCGGCGTACGAGAACGCTTCCTCAGGGTCGACGAGCTTCTTGGTGACCAGGTTGACCAGGGAGTCGTCCAGCGTGTGCATGCCCTGCTGCTTGCCGGCCTGGATGACGCTGACGATGTCCTGGATCTTGTTCTCGCGGATCAAGTTGCTCACCGCCGGGTTGCCGAACATGACCTCGGTGGCCGGGACGCGGCCGCCGGTGTCGACCCGGCGCAGCAACACCTGCGAGACGACGCCGGCCAGGGACTGGGACAGCATCGCCCGGATCTGCGGCTGCTCCTCCGCGGGGAAAACGTCGATGATGCGGTCCACCGTCTGCGAGGCGCCATTGGTGTGCAGCGTGCCAAAGACCAGCGAGCCGACTTCGGCGGCCGTGAGGGCGAGCCGGATCGTCTCCAGGTCGCGCATTTCGCCGATCAGGATGATGTCCGGATCCTCCCGCAGCGCCGCGCGCAGGCCCGACGGGAAGTCCGACAGATCGTAGTGCAGGCCTCGCTGGTGGACGACGGACTTCTTGCTCGGATGCAGGTACTCGATCGGATCCTCCAGGGTGATGATGTGCTTCCGGTAGTTGGCGTTGATGAGATCGATGAGGGAGGCGAGCGTGGAGGTCTTGCCGGAGCCGGTCGGGCCGGTGACCAGAACGATGCCGCCGCGCAGGTGGGTCAGGGTCTCCAGGTGCGCGGGCAGGTTGAGTTCCTTCAGGGTGGGAATCTCGACCGGGATGCGCCGGAACACGGCGGCCGGCCCCCAGTACTCCATGAAGTAGTTGCAGCGGAAGCGGCCGGACTTCACGTCGCCGTAGGCGAAATCGATCTCGCCCTCTTCGCGGTAGACCCGGTCCTGCTCCTCGGACAGCAGCTCCCGCGTCATCTTGTCCACCTCCTCGCGCGTGAAGACGGCGGATCCCTCCACGTCGCGAAGCTCGCCGTTGACGCGGTAGCGGGGTCTCATCCCCGCCTTGAGATGGAGATCGGAGGCGCCCGCCGCCTTCATCAGGTGCAGCATCCGGTCGACTTGGGCCATGGGCTACCTCTTTTTCGGTTCTTCGTCGCCTAGGGGATTGAGGAACTTGGATTTGTCCGTCGCGCGATTGAGCGCCTCCTCGAGGGAGATCTTCTTCAGCTTGACCAGCTCGATCAGGGAGTCGTCCATCAGGCGCATGCCGAGCTTCTTTCCGGTCTGCATCACCATCGGGATCTGCCAGGCGCGGTCCTCGCGAATCAGGTTGGAGACCGCCGAATTCACCACCATCACCTCGGTCGCCAGGCTGCGGCCCTTGCCGTCCAGGTTGGGCACCAGCGTCTGCGAGATCACCCCGCGGAGGACGTTCGCGAGCAGGGTCCGGATGTGATCCCGCTTCTGGGCCGGGAACTGGTCGAGCACCCGCATCACGGTGCGGGCGGCGCTCTGGGTGTGGAGCGTTCCGAAGATCAAATGGCCGGTCTCGGCGGCGGTGATGGCGGTCGCGACGGTCTCCGGATCGCGCAGCTCGCCGACCACGATGACGTCCGGGTCCTCGCGCAGCGCCGCCCTCAAGGCCGAGGAGAACGACTTGCTGTGCTTGGGGATCTCGCGTTGGGAGATGAACGACTTGTCGCTCTTATGCACGACCTCGATCGGGTCCTCGATCGTGATCACGTGCAGGCGGTGAAACTTGTTGATCAGGTCGATCATCGCGCACAGCGTGGTCGACTTCCCCGATCCGGCGGCGCCGGTGACGAGGATCATGCCGCGGCTGTAGTCGATGAACTGGCGCACCACGCCCGGCAGGCCCAGGCGGTCGAAGGGAACGACGTTCTCCGCGATCGTCCGGAAGATGCCGGCGATGCCCTTCAGGTGGCGGAAGATGCTCGTGCGGAAGCGGCCGACGCCCTCGATCTCCAGGCTGAAGTCGATGTACTTCTTCTGGTAGTACTCCTCGATCTGCTCCTTCGTCAGGAGCTGGAACAGGAGCTTCCGGCTGTCCTCGAAGCCCGGAGGATCGGCCGGGAGGTCGAGGAGGTTCCCGTGCAGCCGGATCATCGGCTTGAGTCCCGAGGTGATATACAGGTCCGACGCCCCGAGCTCGCGGGAGACCTTCAGGTACTCCATGCAGGGCGCGCCCTGGAGCCGGCGCTGCAGCTCCGATTCGGCGCCCTTGGGCTGGGCCTTGGTGAGCTCCAGCTTGCGCTTCTGGACGCTCAGGATGCTCTTCAGGGACTTGTCGTCGAGAATGCCCTGCTCGACGAGAAGCTCGCCCAGGAGCCGCGGAGGGTTCGATTTCTTCTGCAGCTCGATGACCTTGTCCAGCTGTTCCTGGGTGATGAGATTGAAGTTGATGAGGATCTGCCCGAAGAGATTCTGTTCCATAGGTTCGCCGCCTCTTCCCCGAGGGAGTCCCCTCTGCCGTCCCGATCGTCCCGGACGGCTGATCCGCCCGGAGAATAATAGCCCGTCGGGAAGCTTTGCCGCAACGTTTTGTGACCGCGGAACGCCGGATGTTTCCTCACGACGCGGCAGCCGCCGCGGGAGCCGGGGCGGCGCCCTTCCCCTTCAGCATGTCCAGGCTCGAGTCGCCCGTGAGGCTCACGCTCACGCGCTTCGAGACCCCCTGCTGCTCCTGCGTCACGCCGTGCAGCGTGTCGCAGACCGCCATCGTGCGCTTGTTGTGCGTGATCACGATGAACTGGGTGTCCGACGCGTACTCCTTCACCACGCCGGCGTAGCGCTCGACGTTCTTCTCGTCCAGCGCCGCGTCCGCCTCGTCCAGCAGGCAGAACGGGCTGGGGTTCGCCTTGAAGAGCGCCATCACCAGCGCGATGGCCGTCAGGGACCGCTCTCCACCCGACAAGAGGGAGATCGACGTCAGCTCCTTGCCCGGAGGCCTCGCCATGATCTCCAGGCCGCGCTCCGACAGGTCGATGTTCTCGCCCGCCTCCAGGATGATGTCGGCCTTGCCGCCGCCGAAGATCTTCCGGAAGATCGTTCCGAACTGTTCCTTCACGAATTCGAAGGTCTTTTCGAACAGCTCCCGCGACTCCTTGTTGAGGTCGCGGATCAGCTCCTCGAGCTGGGACTTCGACGTCGTCAGATCCTCGGTCTGGGTCAACATGTACTTCTCGCGCTCCTCAAGCTCATTCAGCTGCTCCAGCGCGACGACGTTGACCGCGCCGAAGCCCGAGAGCTTGGCGCGAAGCTCATCGACGTCCCGGGCGAGGGCCTCGGGATCGGGGATCTCCTCGGCCGGCGTGTCGACCGCGATCTGAGCGAGATCGATCTCGAGCTCCTCCCGGGCGCGCGTCGCCAGGTTCTCCGCCTTCACGCGAAGGCCCTCGGTCTCGACCTTCAGGCGGTTGACCTCGTCTTCGCACGGGCCCAACTCGCCCTCGACCTGGGACTTCTCCCCTCTAGCGCGGTCGCACTCGGAGGCCAGGACTTCGCGCGCCTTGGCGGACGCCTCGACCGTCGACCGTTCGGCCTCCAGCCGGCCGGCCAGCTCGGCGCGCTCCGCCTGATGGGCCGTCATCTCCTCCAGGGCCGCGACGTGGCGGCCCGCAATCTCGCCGGCCAGCGCCGCCACGCGATCCAGCGCGGACAGCGCCTCGTCGCGGTTGCCCTCCAGCATTTCCCGGCGCTTCTCGACCGACAAGCGCTGCTCGGCCGCTTTCGCGCTCTCGACCCGCGCGTGGGTCAGCGCGTTCTGCAGCTCGGCCTTCCCGGTTTCGTACTTCTCCAGGGTCTCCGCCAGGTGCCGGATCTCCTCGGCGACCGAAGTTTTCAGCCACGTCAGCTGGGCCAGGAGCGTCTCGAGCGAGGCCGCCCGATCGGCCACCGCCTGGGATTGCCGCCCCATCGCTTCGAGCTCGCCGACGATCTGGGCCCGCTCGCCGTCCAGGAACTGCCCGCGCACCGCGAGCTGCTCGATCTGGGCGGACGTCTCCCCCAGGATCATGTTCTTGTCGTAGACGTCGTGGCGGAGCTTCTCGATCTTCTCCTCGCCCGCCTTGAGCCGCTGTTCGACGCCGTCGTGGCGCGTCTCGCGCTCGGTGACCAGCTCCAGGTACCGGCCGATCTCCTCCTCGAGCTTGCGCAGCTCCGCCTTGCGCGAGATCAGGCCCTGGACCGCCCGGGGCCCGCCCGTCGTCAGCAGGCCGGGGTGGTCGAAATAGTCTCCTTCCGGCGTGACCAGCGGCCACTCGGTCAGCTTCTCGGCACGAATCAGGCGCGCCGTCGACCGGTCCTCGATCACGAGCGTGTGCCCAAGCAGGGCCTCGAGCATCGGGCGGAAACGCTCCTCACAGCCGACCAGGCTGCTCGCACGCCCGAGGACGCCCTTGGTCAGCAGCTCGACGTCGCTGAAGTATCCGTTTCGGCACTCCTCCAGCGCGATGACGATCGTGCGCCCGAGGTTGCGCTCGCGGATGTAGCTCACGGCTTTTTCCGCGTTTTCGGCCGTGTCGCAGACGACGGCCCCCGCGCGGTCGCCCAGGGCGCCCTCGACGGCCGCCACGGACTCGGCGGGAACTTCGAGGAAGTCGGCGACGGTTCCCAGGACGCCCTCCAGCTTCTCGCGGAGCAGCGTCCGGGCTCCGGCTTCCAGGCCCTCGAAATGGGTCTCCAGGTCGCGCAACGTCTCGCGCCGTGCCACCCGGTGGTTCTTCCCCTCGCGCAGCTGAACCAGTTCGCGATCCAGCACCGTCCGCTCTTCGCGTCGGTTCAACTGCTCGACGTCCTCCGATTTCTTCTCGGCGATGAGCGCCGCGATCTCCTGCTCCAGCGCGGTCTTCGTCTCCCGCGCCCCGCCGATCCTGGTCCGGAGGTCCCCGAGCTCGATTTCGAGCTTGGCATCCTGCGCCTTCATCGACTCCACGCGAGCGGCCAGCTCGGCATGCTCCTTCTGGAGCCGGACCTGTTCGTTGCGGAACTGCGTCTCCTTGTGGGCGAGCTCGACGGCCTCGGCTTTCTTGGCCTCGTGCTCCGCCGACGCCCGGCCGCACTCGCGCGCGGCCTCGTCCAGCCGGCGGCGAACCTCCTCCTGCTCGGCCGTCCGGGCGCGCACGGTCTCGTCGAGCTCCGACAGCTTGGAGGACTCGAGATCCAGCTGGGCGGCCAGCTCGGCAGCCTTGGCCTCCAACGCCCCGCGGTCGGCGTCGGCTCGGCCGCGCTCGGCCTCGAGCTCGCGGCACCGGCTCTCGGCGGAGGCGATGGATTTTTCGAGATAGGACGATTGCGACTCGAGACCGGCGAGGGACGCGGACAGCTCCGCGTGGCGGCCCGCCTCGGCCTCGAGCTGTTTCTGGACCTCGTCGAGGGCGCGGAGCTTGGCCTCCAGCAGGGCGCGGAGGCCGGTCCGCTTCTCGTCGGCGACCCGCAGCCGCTCGGCGATCTCCGCGACGCGGCTCGCGATCGAGCGGTGGTCGTGCGACGCGAGCCGCAGCCGCTTCCCCTTCAGCTCCTCGGAGAGCTCCTTGTACCGGGTGGCGCGACCGGCCTGGGCGCGCACGGAGCGCAGCTGCTTCTGGACCTCGTGGACGACGTCCTGGATGCGCAGGAGATCGCCCGCGACCTTTTCCAGGCGGTTTTCGGTCTCGCGCTTCTTGGCGCGGAACTTGGAGATCCCGGCGGCCTCTTCGAAGACGAGCCGCCGCTCGTGCGGGTTGGAGAGGACCAGCCGGTCGATCTTGCCCTGCTCGATGACGGAATAGTTGTCGGTGCCGATGCCGGTGCCGTAGAGCAGTTCGCGGATGTCCTTCAGGCGGCAGGGCGACTTGTTGATGGAGTATTCGGCCTCGCCGCTGCTGAAGATCTTGCGGGTGAGGACGACTTCCGCGAACTCGATGGGGAGCGAGTGGTCGGCGTTGTCGAGGGTCAGGGAGACTTCGGCGAAGCCCATGGCCGACACGCCTTGGGCGCCCTTGAAGATGACGTCGAGCATCTCCTCGCCGCGGACGGACTTGTAGGACTGGGTGCCGAGGACCCACTTGATGGCGTCGACGACGTTCGACTTCCCGCATCCGTTGGGGCCGACGACGCCGGTGACTCCCCGGTCGAATGTGAATTCCGTGCGGTTCGCGAAGGATTTAAAACCGCACATCTCCAGCTTCTTGAGCTGCATTTTCCCCTCTCTCTACCCATGGACCCCCAGAGAGAGGGATGCACGCGCCGGTGTGAAAACCCCTCTCTCTTCGTGCTTAGAATACTATATCGGGGCAAAAAGGCAAATCCTGCAGCGAATGTTCGTTCAGTGAGCGAACAGAATCCGGACCACCGGTCGGACGCGACCGTTCCTCCAGGACCGCCGGCGATCGCCGGAAGGCCTGACCAAGGGCAGGAAATGCGCGGGATTCCGCGCGTCGGCGCTTCCTGCCAGGCCGCCGCGGGTCAGCGCCGCTCGATGAGTTTCTCCAGGAGGTCGAGATAGTTCGCATACCGGGATTCGGCGACCTGGCCCCGCACGGCGCAGTGTGCTTCCTTGGTGTGGGAACAGTTGCGGAAGCGGCAGCCGTCGGCCAGGTCCACGAAGTCCAGGAAGTGGTCTTTCAGGTTCTCCGGGGTCACGCCCCACAGCGTGAAGAACTCCATGCCGGGCGTGTCGGCGATGAGGCCGCCCCCCATGGGCACCAGTTCCACCCACGTGGTCGTGTGCCGCCCTTCCCCCCGCTTCGACACCGCGCCGACCTTGAGGACCAGCTCCGGATCCAGCGCGTTCAGCAGGGACGATTTGCCGACCCCCGAGGGGCCCATGAGGACGGACGTCTTGCCCTTGAGGAAGCCGCGAAGCTCCTCGACCCCCTCGCCCGTCCTCGCCGAGGTCCGCAGGCAGCGGTAGCCGGCCTTCTCGTAGAACGAGACGTCCGGCCGCGCGAGATCGCTCTTGTTGATCACGATCACCAGGGGCAGCCGGTTCGCGGCCGCCATCACGGTGCATTTGTCGACGATGCCGAGATTGAAGTCGGGATCCTTCGCGGCCTGCACGACGAACAGGACGTCCACGTTGGCGACGATGACCTGCTCCTTGGAGGGCTTCAGGACGTCGTGCCGGGACAGGCGGGAGCGGCGCTCGAGGACTTTTTCGATCGTGCCCTGGCGCTCGTCGCCCGGACTGAACTCCACGAAGTCGCCGACCGCGGCGAGCTTGAGGGCGTTCCCGCGCTCGCGCTTGAGCTTGCCGCGGAAGCGGCAGTGGTACACGCCCGATTCGGAGTGGACTTCGTAGTCGTTGGCCGCGATCTTATGGATCCGCCCCGTCATTCAACCGCCAGATGCGAGGCCTGGGTCTCGCTGTGAAGCCGGCCCAGGATCGCGAACAGCTCGGCGGCGGAAAGGCGGGCGCGGTCGACCGTCGCGCGG
>Ga0070731_10000339_pt1 | contig 69702 bp, 71 predicted proteins | sample Coa_R1_2_FD_66448 | JGI IMG/M metagenome (GOLD analysis project Ga0070731, IMG submission 66448) | Surface soil microbial communities from Centralia Pennsylvania, which are recovering from an underground coalmine fire - Coalmine... | ecosystem: Environmental > Terrestrial > Soil > Unclassified ... | reverse complement strand
GTGCGCTGCCCGGTGGCGCCGGCGGAGATCAACAAGCGCCTCCTCGAGCACGGCATCCTGGGCGGGCTGCCGCTCGGCCGCTTCTATCCGGATCTTGCCGACTGCTGGCTCCTCTGCGTCACGGAACGGCGGTCGCGGGAAGAGATCGACCGGCTGGTCGGGCATCTGGAGACGGTCCAATGACCCCGCGCGACCGCGGAGAGGGCCAGACCGCAACCGCGACGCGGCGGGACCTTCGCCGCCAGCCCCTGCCGGTGATTTTCGAGCGCGGAGCCCGGGGCCGCGTCGGCTACAGCCTTCCGGCGAGCGACGTGCCGGACGTGCCGATCGACCAGATCGCCCCCGACGCCGTGCGGCGGACGGCCGAGCCCGCGCTGCCGGAAGTCAGCGAACTGGACGTGGTGCGCCACTACACCGCGCTCGGCCGCCGGAACTTCTCGATCGACGAGGGATTCTATCCGCTCGGCTCGTGCACGATGAAGTACAACCCGAAGATCAACGAGGACACCGCGCGGCAGGCCGGCTTCGCGCGCCTGCACCCGTACGCGCCGGAAGAGCTGGCGCAGGGTGCCCTCGCGCTCCTCTGGGAGCTCGAGCGGATGACGGCCGAGATCACGGGCATGGACCGGGTGACGTTCCAGCCGGCGGCCGGCGCGCACGGCGAGCTGACCTCGCTCCTCATGATCAGCAAGTATTTCGAGGAGAAGGGCGAGCGGCGCACGACCGTCGTCGTGCCCGACTCCGCCCACGGGACCAACCCGGCGTCCGCGGCGCAGTGCGGCTACCGGGTCGTCGAGGTCAAGAGCGACGCGCGCGGCAACATCGACCTGGAGGCCCTCAAGAGCGTGCTGTCACCCGACGTCGCGGCGCTCATGCTCACCAATCCGAACACGCTCGGCCTCTTCGAGGAGCAGATCCAGGAAGTCGCACGCGCGGTGCACGGCGTCGGCGCGCAACTGTACCTCGACGGCGCCAACTTCAACGCGATCCTCGGCGTGACGAGGCCCGGCGATCAAGGCTTCGACGTGATGCATCTGAATTTGCACAAGACGTTCACCACGCCGCACGGCGGCGGCGGGCCCGGAGCCGGCGCGGTCGGCGTGCGGGCGCACCTCGCGCCGTATCTGCCGGTGCCGACCGTCGAGCGCGACGGCCAGCGCTTCGTCCTCGACTATAACCGGCCGAAGACGATCGGCAAGATGCGCGCGTTCTACGGCAATTTCGGCAACCTGGTGCGCGCGTACACGTACATGCGGACGATGGGCGCCGCGGGCCTGCGCGAGGCGGCGGAGATGGCGGTCCTCAATGCCAACTATCTCTTGAGCCGGCTGCGCGGCGCGTTCGACCTGCCGTACGACCGCGTGTGCAAACACGAGTTCGTGCTCTCCGGACGCCGGCAGCGCGACCGCTACCACGTCTCGACGAAGGACATGGCCAAGCGCCTGCTCGACTACGGCTTCCACGCGCCGACGATCTACTTCCCGTTGATCGTCGAGGAAGCGATCATGATCGAGCCGACGGAGACCGAAAGCCTGCAGACGCTGGACTCGTTCGTCGACGCGATGCTCGCGATCGCGGCCGAGGCGGAAACGGATTCGGAGCTGGTGCGCACCGCCCCGCACGAGACGCCGGTCACCCGGCTCGATGAGGTAACGGCGGCGCGCCATCCGAATTTGAGGTGGCGTCCCCCGTCCGACGCGTCCGGTCCTTCCTCCGGCGAGTCGTCGGGCGATTAGCCGTACGACGACTGCACCGGCCCGCCGCACGCCGCTGACCCCGCATTGACTTCGCCCCTGGCCACCGGGGTCTTCGGTCTCGCGTCCGCGACGTCGTGGGGCGCGGGGGATTTCAGCGGAGGCCTCGCCACCAAGCGGGCGCCGGTCTACACGGTCGCGGCCGTTTCGAAGCTCGCGTCGCTTGCGACGATGTTGTTCTTCGCGTGGCTCCGCGCGGAGCAGATCCCCTCGCTGCACGTGCTCGCCTGGGCCGGCGCCGCGGGTGTCGGCGGGGCGGTGGGACTCATGGCACTCTACCAGGCGCTGGCAGTGGGCGTCATGGGCGTGGCCGCACCGGTGTCGGCGATCATCGCCGCGGCGATGCCGGTGGTCTTCGCCGCCTTTTCAGAGGGATTGCCCACAGGCTGGCAGTTAGCCGGATTCGCCCTCGCCCTGGTCGCGGTGTGGTTCATCTCGCGGCCGGCTGAGGCGGCGATTGCCGGCGGTTCGCGGCAGACCCGCGGACTGAGACTCGCCACCCTCGCCGGGATCGGCTTCGGGGGCTTTTACATCTTCATCAGCGAGGCTCGAGGGGCCGCTGTGTTCTGGCCTCTCGCCGCCTCTCAGTTCATCACGCTCGTGACCATTCTGGTGGCCGTCTGTGCGATGATTCTCGCGCAGAGGCGCGGCATCTTCGAACTCCCGATTCAGGTCATCCCGATGATGCTGCTCGCCGGGCTGCTCGACGCGGGCGGCAATGCGTTCTTCTTACTCGCGGAACACGCCGGCCGGTTGGACGTCGCGGCAGTGCTCGCGTCGCTCTATCCGGCGTCGACGGTCGTGCTGGCACGCCTCATTCTCAACGAGCGCGTATCTCCAACGCAGACAGTAGGGATCGTGGCCGCCCTGGCGTCGATCCCGCTTATCGCAGGATGAACCCACCTCGTCCGCCAAACACCGACGCCACGAGGAATCGCCGGCGCCCATCCTCGGGAGGCGGAGCTCTTGAAGGAACGATTCGAGTCCGAAGGGTTCGAGCATTTCGGCGCGATGCACCCCAGAACGTCTTCCGCGCGTTTGGCCCCGGAATGGAATCGACCCGGCGATTTCGTACTCACCCACGGCAGTCATTGGATGAATCATTTGATCAGCTTCGGGCAGGCGCTCCGATTCCGCGGCGCCGACCGCAAGTACGCGTACTGGAATCACGCGGCGCTGATCGTCGGCGCGAACGGAGACATCATCGAGGCGCTGGCGGCGAATCCCGGCGTCGTGCAGCAAAACCTGTCCAAGTACGCGCCCGGCGAGTACACGGTGGTGCGTGTCACGGCGTCGCCCGAGGACCGGGGCGAAGCGGTGGATTTCGCCCGTTCGTGCCTCGCGGAGCCGTACGGAGCGCTGACGGTCGTCAGCATCGCCCTTTCGTTGCTGACGGGAACGCGATTCAGTTTTGGATTCGAGGGGCAAACGATCTGCTCCGGACTGGTCGCACGAGCGCTGGAAAGAACGCGAGCGATCTTCAAGGCGGAGCCGTCGCACATGATGCCCGCCGACCTCGCCAAGGCGTATGGGGTGACTCCGCCGGGCTAAACGCCGGCAGTTCGCCTACTCTACCGAAGCGACGCGGCTTTGATCTCCACCACCCGATGTTTGATGTTTATAGTCAGGCGCCGCGCACCGCGGCCAAGTCGGTCAACAATTGTTTCACGTCGAACCGGGGGGCGAACGCCGGATCCTTGGCCTCCGACGGAACGATGGCGTAAGCTTCGTCAACGCACTGGTCCCACCAGGCCCATGTCCCCTTCTGGGTATTGCCCCAGGTAAGCACCGTGAGGCCGTTCTGGTCGTACTCAACTGCATAGACGGCGTGGCCGTCGTTAAGCAGCGGTCCCGGCGTCCACGGCTCGTGATCGTTAAACTGTTGTTGGCAATCCCTGGTTACTTGGAACCCGAGGTAGACGCCGCCGAACAGCGACAGCGCCTGCTCCACGTGCGCATGGTTCTTTGGATCGATGGCCGTAAACGCCAAGATCGTGTCGCCGAACATCGCGTTCTTGCCCCAGTGCTTCAGGACATCTAACTCGTTGAGCCCGTTATCCTGGCCGCCGCTCAGTTGCTTGTACTGCGCGACCACGGCCTGGCTCGCCGGGATGTTCGTCTTGTTGTCGAGTCCCTCATAGACGGTCACGGCGTGCGCGGCCGCAGCGATCGTGCAGTCTCCGAGCGTGTCGTTGCCGTCCAACGGGAACAGAGTCACCGGGTTCGTCATGTTGGTGCCTTTGTAGACCCGATTCAGCACACTGTAGGCGGAGGGAGGCGGCGGAATGGTGGGGGCCAGGTAGCTGGCGAACCGCAGCGTACGATAATCGGACTTCTTCGGCTGCTTACCGAAACGGTAGGTCGGCATTGTCGGAACCTCCGTCAATGGCGGTTCGGAGCCGGATTGATCGTGCCGAACACCTCCTTTACGAAGCAGGCATTCCGGAAGCGAAGACGGTCATGCGAACGAGAGTCGTGTCGTGTTTAGCCAAACCGGAGAGCCTTCTCCTCCCAAACACCAGTTTGGCTACGCTCGTGAAGCGTTTGACAAGCCTGCCGCGACAGTGACATAATCCGCTCGCGAACCCGCTTCAGTTACGTCCGGAAGGGAGGCGGTGCACTATGCTGCTCATCCGACCACAACCCACCGTCATCCGCCCGGACGCCTTTCACCGCTAACTCCTTCGTCCGCCACCTATAGCGCGTCCGGCCGCGGATAATACCGTGGCTCTGTCGTACTGCCGTTCGCGCGGCAGCACTGCTCCAACGCGCGCGCGGCTTCGCCGGCTCGACCAAGGAAGGGTGACACCTATGTCCGCCCCATTGCTTCAGGTGGAGAACCTCGTCAAGGATTTCGACGGTTTTCGCGCGGTCGATCAGGTCTCGTTCGCGATCCCGAAGGGGCGCATTATCGGCCTCCTGGGACCCAACGGCGCCGGCAAGACGACGACGATCCACATGCTGCTCGGCATCACGACGCCGACGGCGGGACGGATCACCTATTTCGGTCAAGACTTCGCCACACACCGGCAGGTGTGTCTCCAGCGGATCAACTTCGCGTCATCGTACAACACGCTCCAGGGCCGGATCACCGTCGCGCAGAACCTGATCGTCTTCGGACACCTCTACGGCATCCGGCGGCCGGACGCGAAGATCCGCAAGTGGGCCGATTACTTCGAGGTCACGCCGCTGCTCAACCGGCGGTACTGGGATCTCTCTACCGGCCAGCGCACGCGGGTGAATTTGATCAAGGCGCTCCTGAACGATCCGGAACTGATCCTGATGGACGAGCCGACCGCGGCGCTCGATCCCGACATCGCCGACAAGACGCTGTCGCTCATCGAGGAGATCCGGCGCGATGCCGGCGTGTCGATCCTATACACGAGCCACCGCATGAACGAGGTCACGCGGATCTGCGACGAGGTCATCTTCCTCGACCGCGGGCGGATCTTCGCCCAGGACACGCCGCTCGGCCTCACCAAGCGGATCCGCTCGGCGCAGCTGCGTCTCACCGTGGAGGGCGAACGCGACACGGTCGCCGCCTTCCTTCATGAACGGGAGCAGAGCTTCCGGTTCACGCAGGACCACACCGTGGTGATCGATACGACGGAGCAGCAGATTCCGGCACTGATCTTCGGACTGAGCGAGCGGGGCGTGTGGATCACCGACATCGAGGTCGAAAAGCCGACGCTCGAGGATGTGTTCCTGAAGATCGCGCGGGGTGAGACCAATGTTTGAGCGGATTCGGGCGGTCCTGCTGCAAGAGCTGTACATCACACGGGGGTCGCTGGAGATCGTCGTCGATCTCTTCTACACGTCGCTGATCACCGTGGTGGTCTTCGGATTCGTGTCCGGCTTCCTCACCGGCGTGATGAACCCCAACACCGGATCGTACCTGATCCTCGGCATGCTCTTGTGGGACGTCATCCGCGTGAACCAGTACTCCATCACGGTCGGGAGCCTGTGGAACATCTGGTCGCACAATCTCAGCAACATGTTCGTGGCGCCGCTGTCGCTCGCCGAGTACGTCGCCGCGCATATGCTGTCGGGCCTGCTCAAGACGCTGGTGATCTTCGGGATGATCTCGACGATCGCCGCGGCGTGGTTTCACTTCCAGATCTGGCGGGTGGGCGTCATCAACCTGGCGCTCTTCTTTACCAACCTGACGATCTTCGCGTGGGCGATCGGGCTCGTGCTGCTGGGCGTCGTCTTCCTGATCGGCACGCGGATCCAGGCGCTGGCGTGGGGCGCGGTGTTCATCTTTCAGCCGCTGAGCGCCGCGTTCTTTCCGCTCCGCGTGCTGCCGCCGGCGGTGCGGACGATCGCGTACGGCATCCCGGCGACGTGGGTCTTCGAAGGCGCGCGCCGCGCGCTCGTCAACCCGGCGGTCGACTGGACCGCGGCCGGCATCGCGTTCGGCGAGAATATGCTGTATCTTGGGGCTGGCATCTGGGCCTTCTATTTAATGTGGGCGCGGTCGCGCGAGACCGGACAGTTCGCCCGCAACGACGGTTAGGCGGGAGAGAACGCGACCATGACGTGGATCTTCTTGGTGCTGGCGACGTTCCTCGCGTCCGCCGTCGAGGCCGTCGAAGCGCTCACGATCGTGCTGGCGCTCGGGGTCACCCGCGGGTGGCCGTCGGTGCGGCTCGGCATCGTCGCGGCGGGGGCCGCGCTCGCGGTCCTCATCGCGGTGCTGGGGCCCGGCCTCCGAATGATTCCGATCGACACGCTGCGCCTCGTGGTCGGCGCGTTCCTCTTGGTGTTCGGTCTACAGTGGCTGCGCAAAGCGATCCTCCGCGCCTCCGGCTTCAAGGCGCTGCACGACGAGGACCAGGTATACAAACGGCAGGTCCACGAGGCGATGGCGGCCGGGCAGGCGCCGCGGACGGGCATGGACTGGTACTCTTTCACGGTCTCGTTCAAGGGCGTGTTTCTCGAAGGGGTCGAGGTCGTCTTCATCGTCCTGACGTTCGGGAGCGCGCACGGCAACCTGCCGCTGGCGATCGGCGGCGCGGCGGCCGCGGTCGCGGTGGTCTCGGGCGCGGGGTTCCTTGTCCACCAGCCACTCGCCCGCGTCCCCGAGAACGCGATGAAATTCGCGGTCGGCCTCATGCTCACGACGTTCGGCATCTTCTGGGCCGGCGAAGGCATCGGCATCGACTGGCCCGGCTCGGACGCCGCGATTTTGGCGATCCTGGCGTTCTTGACGCTGTACAGTCTGACACAGGTGAGATTGCTGAGCCGCGGCCGGGCCCGCCGGCTCGCAATGGCCGGTTCGGCCGGAGGGGCGCCGCAATGAGCTACCTCGCGTCCTTTCTGGCCTTCTGGAAAGATCTGCTCATCGGCGACGACTGGACCCTCGCCGCCGGCGTCGTCGTCGCGCTCGCCATCTCCGCGGCGCTCGTCCACGCGGCGATCGTGCCGTGGCTGTGGCTTCCCATGGCGGTCGCGTTCGTGCTCACCGCGTCGCTCCGGCGCGCCTGACGGGACACGCGGATACTCGCTAACCGCCCGCGCGCCACGCCGCCAGAGATACTCGCGCGCTTCGATGCGGAACGCGCCGATCCACCGCCCGAGCCCGGCGTCCGGTACGAGCGAGCTGGAAGCATTATCCGAGCTATCGGTACCTGGAACGCCGTCGTCGCTTCACGGCTCACGGCCGCTACGGCGGATGCGGTGATCGCTGAGGAGGTGGCGTTCTTTCGCTCCCTCACGCCCGAAACCGGGCGAACACTCGAGTGGAAGGTCTATGGCCACGACCTGCCGGCCGATCTCGGATCCCGGCTTGCCGCCGCGGGCTTTGAACCCGAGGAACCTGAGACATTGATGGTCTTCGACCTCGCGGGCGAAATCCCAAGAGAAACTCGCGACGGCGCCCTGCGTTCAGCGGCCATCGAGATCCGCCGCGTGACGGACTTGCGCGGGCTCACCGATTTCCTCGATGCCGCCCGGGTCGCATTCGGCCGCGATGAGTCGTGGCAGGCGGCGCGCATGAAAGAATTTGCCCCGCGCCTCACCGACTCCGCGATGCGCCTCTATGTAGCTTACGCGGACGGACAGCCTGTTGCGAGCGCCCGCGGGGAATTTCCCGCGGGACGGTCCTTTGCCGGCCTGTGGGGCGGCGCCACCATCGCCGAACACCGCGGCCGCGGCCTCTACCGCGCGCTCGTCCACACTCGCGCCGACGAAGCCCGGCGCCTCGGATACCGCTATCTCAGAGTCGACGCGCGCGCGACGAGCCGGCCGATCCTGGAACGGCTCGGCTTCATCGCGCTAACGCGGATCGTCGAGTGGAAGCTCGCCTTATAGATTCCCGGCGCGGGAGTTACGCACCGCGACGTCTACCCATTCGCGCACGCTGCCGCCGGTTGGTTGCGGCAGGTTGTTGATCGTCGGCCGGGGCACCCCCCAGTGGTGGTGGCACTGGTGCCAATTGCCGGTTTGCGGGTTCAGCCAGGTGATGTAGCCGCCGGGCAAGACGCGTCTGGGCGCCGGTATGGCGTCCTTGAAGCTGTAGCGCGCCCCTCGCGTCCCGACAGGTTCGTAGAACTGCGGGGTGACAAAGTCCGACACGGCAATCCCGTGAATCCGGTAGGCGTAGACCTTCGCCTCACATGGATCGCACGCTTCAACGAGGTAGTCGACCGTGCCGGATCCATTGACGATTTTGCCGCCGTTGAGCTTGATCGACGTCGAGTGACACATGCGGTTGCCGAACGGGTCGACAAGCATCTCGACGATTTCGTGGCTGACCGTCCTCGTCCAATAGGCAACATCGGCGGGATTCGCCATCACTCTGGCGTACGGCTGGTGACGTTCGTCGCGATGAAATCCGTCGCGTTCGCCGGGGGCCAGTCTCGCGACGAGCCACACGGGCCACACACCGGCCGGCGCTTGGCGGACATTCCGTACGTGCCGGACGTTCGCCTGGACGTTCCAGAATCGGGCCACGTCGCGCGCCACCTGAATGTTGATCGCGGCCGCGGCGTCCGCTACCAGGTGGGCATCGAATTCACCCCTGGGGTCGATGATCCCGATTTGCGTCACCGGCATTGAGGCACCTCCCTCGAGGGAGCTGCGGACAATACGACACACGAGCATGCGCTGCTGAACACGGCGCCAACAGCCGGCGCCGCCGGCCTTACGAAACGGCGATGTGGTCGGCTAGGGTCCGTTGTCGATGTGAAACATGATGACGCGCTTCCACCGCTTTTCCTTCCGCCCTCTGTGGAGCAGCACGTGGACCTGCCCGGGTTTCTGGTCCACCGTATAACTATCGCGCTTCCCGGCGTGAAGGTGTGTCACACTGGCGTGTCCGGATGCTCGAAAACGCCTCGCGAGTTTCAGCAACTCCTTCGTGAGGGGCCCATACGTCGGCGCTTTGCGCTTTGCCATGCTGTCCTCCCCCTTTCGTTGCTCGATCTACCCTACCGTTCTTGGCCATCGCCCTCAGGGTCGCCGTTCAGCGCGTAGTCGATGGCCTGTTCCAACGTCATGGCGGCTCCTTCGTCCACGAGTTGTGCGAACGTCTCATCGCCGAGCGCGGCGCGCGTGGCCTGGGTGCTGGACTCGTATTGGCGGCGATCGGGAGTGGTGAGAGATGCGCCCAGCGCGCTGAGCAGGGTTCGAGCAGCGCCAAGTATGCGGGCCGCGCGCCGGTAGTCTCCCGCCAGCACGGCGGCTCCTGCGAGTCCGCTTAGGTACCCGGCGATTCCAAGCTTATGGACCAGCTGCTTTGCCGCCGCCAGCCCCTCCTTCAGGAGCCTGGCGGCGGTGTCGGGATCGCCTTCCCGCAGCGCAACGTAGCCGAGATTCCCCGTCGCCGTTGCGACACCCCGTTGGTCTCCGGCCTCGCGGGCGAGCTCGAGGCTTTCCTCGTACACGGCACGGGCGGCTCCGTAGTCGCCTTCGGCTCGGGCCACCTCGCCCAAAAAATTCAGCGATATCGCGATACGGCGCTTGTCCCCCACCTGCCGCCGCAGCGCGAGGCTGTCGATATGAAGCCCCTTTGCCCGATCAAGCTCGCCCTGATAGAAGGCGACGCTCCCCAACAGGTACAGGGCACCGCCCATTCCCGCCGCGTCGCCGAGGTCTCGAAATATTGCCAGGCCTTCCGCGCCGAGTGCGGCCGCGGCCCGGTAGTCTCCCTGCCGCCAGGCGAGAAACCCCGCCTCGCGCAGAACCTTCGCCCGGAGAGCGTCTCGGGCGGGGTACCGGCGAAGCATGGTTTCGAGCCACATGCGGCCCTCGCTGAAGTCGCCCCGCACGTACCAAAACTGCCACAGCCCCAATGCCAGACGCATTCCCGCGTCCGCGCTGTGCTCGTCGGCTGTGCTCCATTCAAGCGCGGCCCGCAGGTTGTCGTACTCGGCCCGCAGCCGCCGGAGCCACGCCACCTGGTCGGCGCCGCCCAATTCCGTTTCCGCCTGCTCTGCCAGCCCAAGATACCAGTCGCGGTGCCGGCTGCGAACCGCGGCAGATTCGTTCGCCTCGACCAGCCGCTCGGCGCCGTACTCCCGGACGGTCTCGAGCATGCGATACCGGACCTGGTCCGTCTGCGCGTCCATCACGACGAGCGACTTGGAGATCAGCTGCGTCAGAAGGTCGAGGACGTCGGAGACGTCGATGCCGTCGCCCGCGCAGACGGCCTCGGAGCCTTCCAGCGTCCAGCCGCCGGCGAAGACGGCGAGACGCCTCATCAACGCCCGCTCCTTCGGAGACAGGAGATCATGACTCCAGTCGAGCGCGCCGCGAAGCGTGCGCTGCCTCGGCGCCGCAGTCCGACTGCCCCCGGTGAGCAGACGGAATCGTTCGTCCAGCCTTGCGGCGATCTGCTCCACGGACAGCACGTGGACGCGCGCCGCCGCCAGTTCGATCGCGAGCGGAATGCCGTCCAGCCGGCGGCAGATTGCCGCCACGGCCTGCGCGTCCTGCCCGGCAGGGGCAAAGCCGGGCCGGAGCGCCGCGGCGCGTTCGATGAACAATCTCGGCGCCTCGTATTCCATCAGATCCGCGGGTGACACGCCGTCCTCGGAGGCGGGAACGGAGAGTGACGGCACCGGCCAGACCACTTCCCCGGGCACACTGAGCGCCTCGCGGCTGGTGGCAAGGACGCGCGCGCCGGGACACGACCGTGTCAGCGTTCCTACCAAGACGGCGCACGCCGCGGCAAGATGCTCACAATTGTCGAGGATGAGCAGAAGCGAGCGCGAACGCAGGTAGTCCAGCAGCGTTTCCTCGATCGTCGAAGCCGGCCCGGCCCGCACGTTCAGCGCCGATGCGACGGTATTGAAGACGAGACCGGCCTCCGCAAGCCCGCCGAGCTCCACAAACCACACGCCGTCCGGAAACCGCTCGGCCAGCCCCGCGGCGGCCTCGATAGCCAGACGCGTTTTGCCGGCGCCGCCGATCCCCGTAAGGGTAAGGACGCTCGTCGTGAACAGGAGACGCCGGATCTCGCCGAGTTCCTGCTCCCGTCCGACAAAACTGGACTGGCGGGCCGGGAGGTTATTGGGGGCGGCATCGAGCGACCGCAGCGGCGGGAACTGCTCGGGCAGATCCGGGTGAAGAACCTGAAAGATCTTCTCCGGCTGCGGAAGGTCTCGAAGGCGGTGCGAGCCGAGGCCCCGCAACGCAATCCGCGCCGGACGGCCCTGAATCAACGTCGCCGCCGCCGCCGACACGAGAATCTGCCCCCCGTGGCCGGCCTCGCAGATGCGGGCCGCCCGGTGCAGATCGAATCCGACGAGCTCGCCGGCCTCCGCCGCCGGTTCGCCGGCATGAATGCCCATCCGCACGCGCGGGATAATGCCCTCCGGCCAGGGATGTTCAAGGATGGCGAGTTGCGACGTGACGGCCGCGGCGACCGCGTCCTCGGCCTGCGCGAATGCCACGAACAAGCCGTCCCCCTGGTGTCCGATCTCTCTGCCTCCTCCGCGGCGGCAGATCGTCAGAAGCAGGCGGCGGTGATCCGTGAGCACGCGGGCGTAGCGGCTGTCCCCCAGGTGCCGGACGAGATCCGTTGAACGCTCGATGTCGGTGAAAAGCAGTGTGATCGCCCCGGACGGCTGTTGGGACATGTTAAACCTCCGGGTGCCAATATCAAATGAAATTTGATGATCGAGCGTTCGACGCATGGCCGGCCGATCCTTTCGTGCGCCGCTCGAGTCACCTTCCAATTGGCGCGTCACACGGTCAGTCGTCCCCTCCGCCACTGACCGCGGCCGTTTCCCGGTCTGCCGCGAGCAGGGCCACCTCTTCCATTTGCACGAGCGTGCTGCCGCCGTCCAGTCGCTCGGATCGATGCAGATGATAGATGGACACGATTGAATCGCCGAATCGCGGCGTGGCTTCCTTAAGCGCCCCGCACGCGCATCGGAACCAAGCCATCGCCCCCACCTCCCTCCGTTTTGCCGATCTCATTGTGAGGCCGCGGAGACGTGAGTGCCGTGATTCGGCTTACACCACCTGTGTGAACTTGCTCACATGGAGATCGGGGTGGAGACAGAGTTTCAACCCGCGGCCGCGGGCGGGGCCGGCGTGATCCGGACCGGCAGACCGTCGCCCCAGCCGAACTTGCCGCGCGCCAAGTCCTGGACCGTGTTCCACGTGTCCGCATCCCGGGTCTGATCCAGAACCGCGGCCGTCGCGTCGAAGGTGCGGTCGCCGACGCGGACCCTCACACGCGGGTTGCGGGCGATGTTCTTGACCCAGTCTGCCCGGTGGAATGTTTCCGCGAAGATATAGAAGCTGCCGTGGTGAACGACGAACCAGATCTCGATTTCATGCGGGCGGTTCGAGACGCGTCCGGTCGTCGTGAGATACAGGTAAGGCAAGTCGCGAAACGCCTCCAACGACTCGGGCCCCGACCGGTCCGGCACAGCGGCTGCCTTCGATGACGGAGGAAATCCGACCCGCACGCTCCGAACAGCCATCGCATGAAAATCGGCGTCGTCTTCCCGCAGATCGAGAGCGGCACGGACCCCGGCTTCATCCGCGACTACGCGCAGACCGCGGAATCGCTCGGGTACGATCACATCCTGATCTACGACCACGTGGTGGGGGCGAACACCGCGAGCCGACCCAAGTGGAGCGGGCCCTACACGAGCAAGAACACGTTCCATGAGCCTTTCGTCGTCTTCGGCTACATGGCGGCGTGCACGCAGCGCATCGAACTGGCGACGGGCGTGATCATCCTGCCGCAGCGGCAGGCCGTGCTCGTGGCCAAGCAGGCGGCCGAGGTCGACGTCCTGAGCGGCGGGCGGCTCCGGCTCGGGATCGGCGTCGGCTGGAACGACGTCGAGTTCGACGCGCTCGGCACGAATTTCCACGACCGCGGCGCGCGCTGCGTGGAGCAGATGAAGGTCATGCGCGCCCTATGGACTCAGGAGACCGTGACGTTCGAGGGCAAATGGCACCGCATTCCGGACGCCGGCATCAACCCGCTGCCGGTGCAGCGGCCTATTCCGCTCTGGATCGGCGGAGAGTCCGAGATCGCGCTGCGCCGGGCGGCGCGCATCGCCGACGGCTGGATGTCGAGCCGTCCCATCCGGCCGGCGGGCAAGCAGCCGGCCGGGGAGCCGGCCCGCGAGCATCAGGTCGAGCGGCTCCGGGAGCATTTGGCGGCCGCCGGGCGGAGCCCCAAGACGTTCGGCATCGAGGGCCGCGCCGCGATCGCCGACGGCGGACCCGACCAGTGGCGCCTGCAGATCGAACAGTGGCAGAAGCTCGGCGCCACCCACCTCAGCGTCAACACGATGCAGGCGGGCCTCCCGAACCCGCGGGCGCACATCGACGCGATCACGCGCTTCCGCGAGGCGACCCGCTAGCGCCGCACCGCCACCACTTCGAGGTACTCCGACAGCACCTTGACGGTGCCGTCCTCGGCGCGGTTGTGACGGCGGAGCAGCGCCACAAGATCCCGCTCGTAGGCGTCCCGCTGCGCGGCGTCCAGGGCCGCGAACATCTTGCGGGTGGGCCCGAAGTACTTCCGGCGGCCCTCCAGCCACTTCTCCTCGGACAGAGCGCGCATCGCCGCGCGCCGTGCCTCCGCGCGCAGCGATGCGACCCCGGCGCCCAGCAGCTCCGCAAGACACTCCTCGGTTCCCCACCGCGCGGGCGGCCGAAGACCCGGCGGCGGCGGCGCGTACCCGGAGGTGACGGAGAAGATCTGCCCCATGAAGGACCCGGGCGTCCAGCACGCGAGGCCGATCGTGCCGCCCGGCCGGCAGACGCGCAGCAGTTCCCGCGCCGCGCGCTCCTGGTCCGGCGCGAACATCACGCCGAACGTGGAGAGCACGACATCGAACGTCCCGTCATCGAACGGCAGTTGCTCGGCGTCTCCCTCTCGAAACGTGATCGACAGCCGTTCCGCCGCCGCCCGCTCCTCGCCGCGCGCGAGCAGCGCGGGGACGAAGTCGAGGCCGGTGACCCGGCCGCCGCGCCGGGCCGCCGCGAGCGCCGTATTGCCGCTGCCGGTCGCGACGTCGAGCACCGTCTGCCCGGGATGAATATCCACCGCCTCGCAGAGCAGTTCGCCGACGAGGATGAGTCCGGTCGCGAGTACGGAGAAATCGCCGTCCGCCCAGGCCTCCTGCTGCCGCCGCTTGATGGCCTCGAGGTCGCTCATCATCTCATCCCTCCTGGAAGGCACGCGCCATACGCGCCCACCCCGCCTGCTCCTCGAGCGTGAACGGCCAGTACGAGGCGACGCGGTCGGCGAGGCCGGCGTAGCGTTCTCGCAGTTGATGGCCGATCTCATCGTACGCGCCGCGGATGACGATCGCATCGAGGAGACCGTCCGGCACCTGTCCGGCGATCTCGCCCATGCGGCCCTGGCTGACCATCTGCCTCAGGCGGTCGGCGACGTCGCCGTAGCCGAGAATCTCGAGGAGCAGCCGGTACGTCGGCGTCGAGCCGTAGAAGGCGATCCGGCCGCGCGCCCGCGCGAGCGCCGCGGCCCGCGCGTCCGGGGTCTCGCCCGGGGCGATGATCACCGGCGCATATAATTGAAGATCCGCGCGTGACCGGCCGGCCCGCTGGAGCCCCTCGGCGAGGTGCGGGAGCACGAACTCGCGCAGGTAGGTCACCGAATGAATCGGGTGGAGGATGAAGCCGTCGGCCACCTCGCCCGCCAGCCGGCAGAGCACTTCGTTCACGCCGGCGATCAAGATCGGGATTGCGGGCTGGGGGTTCGGGCCCGGATTGAAGAACGGGCCCATCAGGTTCAGGTTGTAGTACTTGCCGTTGACCCGCAGCGGCGCGCCCTCCTGCCACGACCGCCAGATCGCCCGCACGGCGTGCACGTACTCGCGGAGTTTGGGCGCCGGCGGATCCCACGGCATGCCGAACCGCCGCTCGATGTGCGCCCGGACCTGCGTGCCGAGCCCCAGCAGAAACCGGCCGCCGGAGAGGCGCGCGAGATCCCACGCCGTCTGCGCGGTGAGCATCGGGCTGCGGGAGAACGCGACGGCGATGCCGGTGCCGAGCTCGAGCCGGGAGGTGTGCAGCGCCGCGCTCGTGAGCGCCACAAACGGATTGTGCTTCGTATCGTTGGCCCAGATGCCGGCGAAGCCGGCGTCCTCCGCGGCGCGCGCCACCGCGGGCACCTCGGTGAGGGCGTCCATCGCGAGCGCGCAGTCGAGCTTCACGGCACCGCTACTTCCAGGACATCACCCAGACTTCGCGGCTCGCGGGCAGCTTCGCGCGGTCCACGGTCACCGTGCGGCCGACGTCCTTGGTCGCGCCCATGACGCCGAGGAAGACCTTGAGGTCTTCGATGGGCAGCTTGGCGCTCGGTTCGGTCTTGTAGTGCATCGGGATCACGACTTTGGGCTGCAGCCTGTCGAGCACCTGCTTGGCCTGCGCCGCGTCGATCGTGTAGTACCCGCCGACCGGGATCATCACCACGTCAGGATGGCCGATCGCTTTGACCTGCGAGTCGTCGAGGAGATGGCCGAGGTCGGCGAGGTGGACGATGCGCAGTCCTTCGGTCTCGAGGATGAACACGGTGTTGCGGCCGCGCTGGGAGCCCTGGGTGTCGTCGTGATAGGTCGCAACCGACGACACCAAGACCTTGCCGACCGGCTGCTTGACGATCTTCCGCCAATCGCCGTCCGTGAGTCCCCGCACAACGGGCGGCTTGCCTTTGGCCATCGCGACGTTCGTGTGGTCGGCGTGCTCGTGGCTGATCAATACGGCGTCCGCGTCGACCGACGGGACCGGGTAGCCGACTTTCTCGTCGTAGGGATCGATCAGGATCTTGGTTCCGTCTCCCTCGATGAGGAACGTGGCATGGCCGAGATAGGTGATCTTCATCGCATCCTCCCTTCGCGGCTCCGGAACAGGGAAAGCGGAAACGGGGCGGAGTGACCGGGGCACCGCGTGGCTTGGTCCGGCCTTCGATGCGGCAGGCCGGGTCTCCCGCATCGTCGGGCACGAGCGAGCCACGGCGCGAAATTGCGCGATATCGCGGCGTCCGGGCAGCCAAAATGGCCGTAGGGCTTATATCGTACAAATGTTCGTATTCAGACCGGATTGCATACCGTACATTAGTTCGCTATTCTCATTGTGGAAGCCACCCATCGTTGGGAGGTGTTAGATGAAGCGCCAGGGCGGCCTGACCCCGCGGCAGCAGCAAATCCTGGATTATCTTGTCAGAGCGATCCAGGAGAAGGGGTACGCTCCGTCCGTCCGTGAGATCGGGGACGCCCTCGGCCTCAGCTCGCCGTCGACGGTCCACCAGCACCTGACCGCGCTGGAAGAAAAGGGGTTCGTGCGTCGCCACGGCGACCGGATGCGGGCCCTCGAGGTCGTCGACAAGACGCTCATCCACGACGCCGACTCCGTACGGCTCCCGCTGGTCGGCCGCGTCTCCGCCGGCACGCCGGTGCTCGCGGACGAGCAGGTGGAAGACCGCATCGAGGTGCCCCGGCGTCTCGTCGGCGACGTGCGCGACTGCTTTCTGCTCCGCGTGCGGGGCGACAGCATGATCGGCGCGGGCATCATGCCCGGCGACATCGTGATCGTGCGGCGGCAGCGGGCGGCGTCGGCGGGTGACATCGTCGTCGCCGTAATGGGAGAGGACGCCACGGTGAAGCGGCTGGCAACGCTGGACGGCACCCCAATTTTGAGACCGGAGAATGCCGCCTACCAGCCGATTCGCGGCGAGTTCGAGATCGCGGGCCGCGTCATCGGGTTGATGCGCGCCTACCAGGGGGTGCGGGGATGATGCTGCGCGTTGCGTCCCGTGCCGGCAGAGCCGCCGGCCACCACGGGCTTACGCTCGGCATCCGGGCATCCGTCCGGCCTCCCGCGGTGTACCACCATGCGGGCGTCCGCCTCGGTCACTCGCGGCTGTCCGCGGCGCGGGTCGACCGCACCTGGTGGCACCGGTTGATGGACGACCGCGACCTCCTCGGCGCGAAGCTGCTCCTGCTTGCCGCGCTGCTCGTGCTTACGGCGCTCCTGGAACGGGTAGTGTAGGGGTAGGGGGCTCAAGGCGATGGCCATGTTGCAGGTCAGCGAACCACGGATTTCACCGAAACTCAAAGTCATCCACGCCTATGTGGCGGCCGCGGATCCGGTGGATGACCGGAGCGGCATGGGCGTCGTCTTCGTGGACTCGCAGGGTCGCGTGCTCAAGCGCATCGGCCGGTCGCTGCCGGGTGTACGGTCCCATGACCTCGCGGCGTTCCGCGGGATCCTCTACGCGCTGTGGAATTCGCGGCGCTTCGGCGTCCGCCACGTCGTCGTCCACTGTGACCGCCCCGTCGTGGTGGCCCAGGTCAACGGCGACCGTCAGGTCGATGACAGCCTCGTGGGTCCGTACCTCGAGGTCCGTGCGCTATTGCACGCCTACCGGCAGGCCCGGGTGCTCGCCGACGGTTCGGCCTGGGGCCGCGAAGCAGCGGCGATCGCCGCCGTGGCCCTCCAGCACAACACCGACGACGTCGTCGAAGATGATCTCCCGCTCTGGTCGGACAAGCCGGCCGCGGAGTCCTCGAGCAACTGACCGCACGACGTACCACCTCCCCGTCCATCGATCTCGCGGCCGTATGCTATGATCGTGCCTTGGAATGAGCGTCAAGGACCCGTCTCCTCACATCGCACAGGGCGAGGAACGCCGCGCATCGGGCGATCTCGACGGCGCGCTGGACGCGTTCACGCTGGCGGTCGCCGCGGCGCCGTCGTCCGCGCACGCGCATAACAAGCTTGGCACGGTCTACGTCGATCTGCATCGGTGGGACGACGCGTTCTCCGAGTTCTCCAAGGCGGCGCAGCTGGATCCCCGCTACGCCCCGGCCCACAGCAATCTCGGCAACGTCTACCGGGAGCGCGGCCGGCTCGACGAAGCGGTCGCCTGCTACCAGCGCGCGATCGCGATGGACCCGGAATACTGGGTCGCGCACCAAAACCTCGGGGTGGTGTTCAAGCAGCAGGGACGGATCGGCGACGCGGTCCGCGAATTCAAAACGGCGACGCGGCTGTCGCTGCGGGCGCCGGCACGCAGCGAGCCGGGGGCGGGCCCGCGGGGCGCCCGGGCGCGGCGGGCGGGATGCCTCGGGTCGGGGGGCGCGATGCTCATGCTGGTGCTGGTCCTGATGGCGGTCACGCGGCGATAGGTGGGAATAAATCGAATCCCGACGGGGTTCTATCCTGGCGGATCACCCCTTTAGGAGTGAAAGGAGCCGTTAATGGCGGGCAAGACTGAGGCAGTCACCGAACAGAATTTCGACGCGGATGTACTGAAGTCGCAGGTCCCGGTCCTCGTGGACTTCTGGGCGACGTGGTGCGGACCGTGCAAGATGATCGCCCCGATCGTCGAGGACCTGGCCGGCGAGTACGAGGGTAAGCTGAGCGTGCGCAAGCTCGACGTGGACGAGAACGGCACGATTGCAGCGCGCTACAGCATCATGAGCATCCCGACGCTGGGGATCTTCCGCGGCGGCGAGCTGATCGAGCGGATCGTCGGCTACATGCCGAAAGAGCAGCTCAAGCGGCGGATCGACGCGGCATTGTCGTCCCGCGTCTAGGACGGTCCACACGGGGCCGCGCCGGGCGCGGTCGCCGAACGAAAATCGACGCTTCGCGTCTGCGCGGCCGGGTCCAATGGACCCGGCCGTCGCGGTTTTTTATGGAGCCAAAGTTGACAATATGATTGTCATGTTTATTGACATTTAGATCGGCAATTGCTATGCTGGCTTCGGATTCAATCCATTGTCACTAAAGGCAGATCGGAAGAACGCGCAGAGGAGCGTACCGGGTGTGAAAGAGCGTAGGCCGGACATGCCGGTGTACGTGATCAGCATCGCGGCCGATCTCCTCGGCTGCCATCCGCGGACGCTGCGGATCTACGAGGAGCACGGCCTCATGTCGCCGTCTCGGCGGCACCGCATTCGCCTGTACTCCGAGCGCGACATCCAGCGCGGCCGGCTGATCCGCTACCTGATCGAGGAGCGCGGTCTCAACCTCGCGGGCGTGCGGCTGGTCCTGGAAATCCAGGAGCGCACCCACGAGGAGATGACATGGGTGTGGAGCGACGACGAGTCGCCGGATCAAGTGGAAGACCACGGCACATCTCAATCAGCGGCGCATAGGGCGCGCGGCAAAGGAGAGCGATCGAAATGAGCAGCATCATGCGTTGGGATCCGTTTGAAGAGGTTGGCACGCTGCGGCGTGCGGTGGACCGCCTGTTCGATGACGTGCTGCTGGTGGAACGCGGCCCGCGGACATCGACCAACGGCCTGCCGGCGGCGGCGTGGAAGCCGGCCGTCGAGATGTATGAGACGGGCGATGAGGTCGTCGTGCGGGCGGAGATGCCGGCTGTCGATCCGTCGAACGTGGACGTCACCGTGACCAACGAGGCGATCACGATCAAGGGCACGGTGCGCCGGGACGAGGAGAAGCAGGACCGCGCCTACTACCGGCGCGAGCTGCGGTACGGCTCGTACGTCCGCACGCTGGCGCTCCCGACGGAGGTCACGGGCGGCGACGCCAAGGCGACGTACAAGGACGGCGTTCTCGAAGTGAAGATCCCGAAGTCGGAGCGGGCCAAGCCGACCACGGTGAAAGTCCAGGTCGCGCAGTAAACGCGGCGGCGGCGGGGCCGCGCCTGCGGCGTACACCAAGACACGCCGGCGCCCGCCCCGCCCGCACAGGAGGAGCAGTCACATGGCAAAGGTAGTGGGGATCGATCTCGGTACCACCAACTCCGTGATCGCGGCGATCATCGGCGGCGAGCCGACGGTCATCCCGAACGCGGAGGGCAGCCGGCTCACGCCCTCGGTGGTCGGCTTCACGAAGGCCGGGGAGCGGCTGGTCGGCCAGATGGCGCGCCGGCAGGCGATCCTCAACCCCGAAAACACGGTGTACTCGATCAAGCGCTTCGTGGGTCGCCGCTACAGCGAGGTTGAATCGGAGCGCCGGATCGTCTCGTACAAGGTCGAGGAAGGCAAGAGCGGCGCCGCGGTCGTGAACATCCCGGCCGCCGGCAAAACCTTCACGCCCGAAGAGATCTCCGCGATGATTCTCCAAAAGCTCAAGACGGACGCGGAGAGCTACCTCGGCGAGAAGATCGAGGGCGCCGTCATCACCGTACCCGCGTACTTCAACGACGCGCAGCGCACCGCGACGCGCAACGCCGGCGAGATCGCCGGCCTCAAGGTCCTGCGCATCATCAACGAGCCAACGGCATCCGCGCTGGCCTACGGCCGCGCGCTCGAGGAGAAGCACGCCAAGACGATCCTGGTGTTCGACCTCGGCGGCGGCACCTTCGACGTCTCGATCTTGGAGATCGGCGAGGGCGTCTACGAGGTGAAGGCCACAAACGGCGACACCCACCTCGGCGGCGACGACTTCGACGAGCGGATCGTCAACTGGCTGGCGGACGAGTTCAAGAAGCAGCAGGGCATCGATCTCCGGCAGGACCGCCAGGCGCTGCAGCGGCTGCGCGAGGCGGCGGAGCGGGCGAAGATCGAGGTCAGCACGGTCGTGCAGACGTCGATCAACCTGCCGTTCATCACCGCGGACGCGACCGGCCCCAAGCACCTCGACATGACGCTGTCGCGCGCCAAGTTCGACGAGCTGACCGCGGACCTGGTGGAGCGGTGCATCGGGCCGTTCAAGCAGGCGCTCTCCGACGCCAAGCTGACCGAGAAGGACCTCAACGAGGTCATCCTCGTCGGCGGGGCGACCCGGATGCCGAGCGTGCAGGAGCTGGTGCGCCGGCTCACCGGCAGGGAGCCCAACAAGGAAGTGCACCCGGATGAGGTCGTCGCGGTCGGCGCGGCGATTCAGGCCGGCGTGCTCGCCGGGGACGTGCGCGAGGTCGTGCTGCTCGACGTCACGCCGCTCTCGCTCGGCATCGAGACGCTCGGCGGGGTGAACACGATTCTGATCCCGCGGAACACGACGATCCCGACGCGGAAGACGGAGACGTTCAGCACGGCGGAGGACGGCCAGACGGCCGTGGACATCCACGTCGTGCAGGGCGAGCGGCCGATGGCCCGCGACAACCGGACCCTCGGCAAGTTCCAGCTCGACGGGATCGCGCCGGCGCCGCGCGGCCTGCCGCAGATCGAGGTGACGTTCGACATCGACGCCAACGGCATCCTGAACGTGTCGGCCAAGGACAAGGCTACCGGGCGGGAGCAGTCGATCAAGATCACCGGGACCGGCACGCTGGACAAGACGGAGGTCGACCGCCTCGTCAAGGACGCCGAGGCCCACGCGTCGGAGGATCAACGCCGGAAGGACGAGGCCGAGGTCAAGAACCGCGGCGACTCGCTGGCCTACCAGACCGAGCGCATGTTGAAGGAAGTCGGCGATAAAGTACCGGCGGAGGACCGCGCGAAGGTGGACGCCGCGCTCACCGAGCTCAAAGAGGCGGTCAAGAGCGGCGACACCGACCGCATCAAGCGGGCGACCGAGGCGCTGCAGCAGGCCAGCTACAAGCTGGGCGAAGAGATGTACAAGCGCCAGACGGCCGGGGCGGGCGCCGGGGCCGGGGCCGGCACGGGCGGCGGCGGGCAGGGTGGCGGACAGGGCGGCGGCGACGACGTGATCGACGCGGAGTTCAAGCCGTCCGACAAATCGTAACCGACGCCGCGGCGCGAACGGAGCGATGACGATGGAACACGAAGCGCGGCGCGAGGATCCGGCCCGCGAGGCCGATCAGGCACGGCCGGACTCCTCGCGCCCGAACGGTGCGGACGATCTCGAGGGGCTCTCGATGGAGGACCTTCGCGCCCGGGCCCGGCAGGCGGGCGATGAGGCGCGGCGGAACTGGCAGCAGTTTCTCCATTCCGCCGCGGATCTCGAAAACTACAAGAAGCAGGCCGCGCGCGACCGGCAGGACGCGATCGAGCGGACGCGGCGGCAGATGCTGAGCCTCGTGCTCGGCGTGCTCGACAACCTCGAGCGCGCGATGGCGTTCGCGGGCGTGCCGGACGGCCCGGCCAAGTCGCTGCTCGACGGCCTCCGGATGACGCACCGCCAGATCCTCGACCAGCTGCGGGCGATCGGTGTCCGGCCGATCGAAGCGGCGGGCGCGCCGTTCGACCCGCGGCTGCACGAGGCGGTCGCGGTGGTGCCCGCGGAGCAGGCCCACCAGCCGGCCGGGACGATCGCCGGTGAGGTGCTCAGGGGCTACCTCCTCAACGATGAGGTCTTGCGCCCCGCCAAGGTCGCCGTCGTCGGCGAGCCGGACCGGGAGCAGAGCGGCCGGTAGGATCCAGCGCCGGGAGCGTTCACGATGGAGTTCAAGGACTACTACAAGATCCTCGGCGTGCCGCGGAACGCGGACGAGAAGGCGATCCGCCAGGCGTTCCGGCGGCTGGCGCGGCAGCACCATCCTGACGTCAACCCCGGCGACAAGAAGAACGCCGAGTCGCGCTTCAAGGAGATCAACGAGGCGTACCAGGTTCTGAACGACGCCCAGCGCCGGGCGAAGTACGACCAGGTCCTGGAACTGCGCGAACGTGGCGGCGGGTGGGAAGATATCCTGCGCGGCGCAGGCGCGCGCGCAGGCGGCGGCCGGGACGGCGGCGCGTTTCGCGTGTACACGAGCGGCGACCCGGGAGAATTCAGCGAGTTCTTCGAGCAGCTCTTCGGCGGGCTCGGCGGCGGCGGGTTCGGCGAGGGGATCTTCGGCACCGGCGCGCGCCGCGGCCGCCCGCGGACGAGGGGCGGCGCCGCGGGCGTGGATCTCGAGGAGCTGCTCCGGCAGCAGCAGGCGCATCCTTGGTCCGCGCCGCAGGCCCAGCAGGCGCCGGCCGGGGACGTCGAGGGCGCCGTCGAGGTCACGCTCGAAGAAGCGTTCCGCGGCACCAAGCGGACGGTGACGATTCCCGCCGCCGACGGGCAGCCCGCGCGCACGCTCGACGTCTCTATCCCGGCGGGGGTCCGCGGCGGCCAGCGCATCCGCGGGGCAGGCGCGGGGCACGGCGGCGACCTGTACCTCCGCGTGGAGGTCCAGCCCCACCCGGTCTTCACGCGCGACGGCGACGACATCGCCGCCGCGGTCGACGTGCCCGTGTGGACCGCGGCGCTCGGCGGCGCGGTCGAAGCCCCCACGCTCGGCGGGCCGGTCACCCTCACGATCCCCGCGGGGACGCGCGACGGCCAGATCTTCCGCCTGCGCGGACGGGGCATGCCCCACGTCCGGGGCGGGGGCGCCGGCGACGAGCTGGCGCGCGTGCGGCTCGTGCTGCCGCAGCCGCTCACGGACCGCGACCGGGAGTTGTTCGAAGAGATGCGGCGGCTGCATGAAGACGCGACCAAGACCTAGCGAGGCGACCAATCATGGCGATGCGGTTTGACAAGTTCACAGAGAAGGCGCAGGAGGCAATTCAAGGCGCGTTGACCATCGCGCAGGAGCACCAGCACGGCCAGGTGGAGGCGGAGCACCTGCTGCTCGCGCTGCTGCGGCAGACCGACGGCGTGCCCGTCGCGATCCTGACGCGCCTCGGCGCGAATCCGAACGCGCTTCGCACCGCCGCCGAGCAGGCGCTCGCGCAAACGCCGAAAGTCTACGGGCAGGGCGGCGAGCCGGGGATCGGAGCGTCGCTGCGGCGCGCGCTCGAGTCCGCGCAGCAAGAGGCGCAGCGCCTGACCGACGAGTACGTGAGCACGGAGCACCTGCTGCTCGGTGTCGTGGGGGACCGCAACACCGGCGCCGGCCGCCTCCTGGCGCAGTCCGGCGTGGACCGCGAGAAGATCTACACCGCGCTCGCGGCGATCCGCGGCGGACAGCGCGTGACCGACGCGTCTCCGGAATCAAAGTATCAGGCGCTGGAGCGCTACGGGCGCGATTTGACCAAGATGGCCCGTGAGGGCAAGCTGGATCCGGTGATCGGGCGCGACGAGGAGATCCGCCGCGTCATTCAGGTGCTGGCCCGCCGCACGAAGAACAACCCGGTGCTGATCGGGGATCCCGGCGTCGGCAAGACGGCGATCGTCGAGGGGCTGGCCCAGCGCATCCTGCGCGGCGACGTCCCGGATACGCTGAAGAAGAAGCGCGTCGTCCAGCTCGACCTGGGCGCCCTGATCGCGGGCGCGAAATACCGCGGCGAGTTCGAAGACCGGCTGAAGGCGGTGCTCCGCGAGGTGACGGAGAGCGCCGGCGACATCATCCTCTTCATCGACGAGCTGCACACGGTGGTCGGCGCCGGCGGCGCCGAGGGCGCGATGGACGCCAGCAACATGTTGAAGCCGATGCTGGCGCGCGGCGAGCTGCACGCGGTGGGGGCGACGACCCTCGACGAGTACCGCAAGCACATCGAGAAGGACCCCGCCCTGGAGCGGCGGTTCCAGCCGGTGTTCGTCGACGAGCCGAGCGTCGAAGACACGATCTCGATCCTTCGCGGCCTGAAAGAGAAGTACGAGGCGCATCACGGCGTGCGCATCACCGACAGCGCCGTGATCGCCGCGGCGACGCTCTCCAAGCGCTACATCACCGAGCGGTTCCTGCCCGACAAGGCGATCGACCTGATCGACGAGGCGGCGAGCCGGCTCAAGATGCAGATCGACAGCAAGCCGGCCGCGCTCGACGAGGCCGACCGGCGGATCATGCAGCTGGAGATCGAGCGCGAGGCCCTGCGCAAGGAGACCGACCCCGCCTCGCGCGAGCGGCTCCAGGGCATCGAGCGGGAGATCGCCGCCCTGCGGGAGCAGAGCCAGGCGCTTCGCGCCCGGTGGGATCAGGAAAAGACCCTGATCGCCGAGCTCCGCGCCATCAAGCAGAAGATCGACGAGACCCGCACGCAGATCGAGCAGGCGGAGCGGGCCGCCGATCTCGAGCGCGCCGCGCGGCTGCGCTACGGCACGCTGCGCGAGCTCGAAGACAGGCTCAAGGCGCAGGAGGCCAAGCTCGCGGAGCTCGGCGAGGGCCGGCTGCTCAAAGAGGAAGTCGACGCGGAAGACATCGCGGAGGTCGTGAGCCGCTGGACGGGCGTCCCGGTGACCCGCCTCATGGAAGGCGAAATGCAGAAGCTCGTCCACCTCGAGGACCGGCTGCACGAGCGGCTGGTGGACCAGGAGGAAGCCGTCCGCGCCGTGGCCGACGCGATCCGCCGGTCCCGCGCCGGACTCGCCGATCCGCGCCGGCCGATGGGCTCGTTCCTGTTCCTCGGCCCGACCGGCGTCGGGAAGACCGAGCTCGCACGGGCGCTCGCGGCGCTGCTCTTCGACAGCGAGGACGCCATGGTGCGCATCGACATGTCCGAGTACATGGAGAAGCATACCGTAAGCCGCCTCCTCGGGGCGCCGCCCGGGTACGTCGGGTACGACGAGGGGGGGCAGCTGACCGAGGCCGTCCGCCGCCGGCCGTATCGGGTCATCCTCTTCGACGAGATCGAAAAGGCGCATCCGGACGTCTTCAACGTGCTGCTGCAGCTGCTCGACGACGGGCGGCTGACCGACGGCCACGGCCGGACCGTGGACTTCCGGCAGACGATCGTCATCATGACGAGCAACCTCGGCGGCCATTATCTCCGAAACCTGGATCCGGACGACCTGGCGGCGTTCGAGCTCGTGCGGGTACAGATCCAGGAGGAGCTGCGGCGTACGTTCCGGCCCGAGTTCCTGAACCGGATCGACGAGACGATCGTGTTCCGTCCGCTGAGCCGCCGCGATCTCGAGCAGATCGTGGGGCTTCAGTTGGCGACGCTGGTGAAGCGCCTCGCCGGCCTCAAGATCACGCTCGACGTGACGCCCGCGGCGCGCGCGCTGCTGGCGCAGGAGGGATACAACCCCGACTTTGGCGCGCGGCCGCTCAAGCGGCTGATTCAGCGCAGCATCGAGAACCCGCTCAGCCGGCACCTGCTCGCCGGCGACTTTCGCGACGGCGACACGGTCCTCGCCGACGCGCAGGGGGCGGAGATTGTGTTGAGGAAGGCCACTCCGGCTCCGGCCAAACGCTAAAGCCGGCCCCGGCAGGGAGACAGGGAGGGCCTCGATCCTCGAACTCATCGTGTTTGTGAGCGGCGGCGTGCTGCTCGCGCTCGAAATCGTCGCGAGCCGCGTCGTCGCTCCGTTTTTCGGCAACTCCGTCTACGTGTGGGGCAGCCTGATCGGCGTCTTTCTCGCCGCGCTGAGCCTCGGCTACTACCTCGGCGGCCGCATCGCGACGCGGTGGCCGCAGCCGGGTCCGTTTCTCGCCCTGGTGCTGGCGGGCGGCGCCGCGACCTTTCCGATCCCCCACGTCGCCGGCGCGGTCCTCGGCGAGATCGCCGGCCGCGACCTGGGACCTCGCTGGGGGCCGCTCCTCGGCAGCGCGACCCTGTTCTTCGTGCCGGCGGTGCTGATGGCGACGGTCTCGCCGTACGCGGTGCGTCTCAAGGCCCGCACGGTCGAGGGCATCGGCAACGTCGCCGGCATGCTCTACGCGCTCAGCACGCTCGGCAGCATCGCGGGAACGCTGCTTGCGACGTTCGTGCTGATCTCGTGGCTCGGCGTCCGCTCGATCATCCAGCTCCTCGGCACGGTGGAGATGGCGCTCGCGGTCCTCGGGTTCCTCTGGGCGCGGCGGGCGGTGCCGGCCGCCGCGGCCGCCGCCACGCTCGTCCTCCTCGCCGTGGCGACGTCGGCCGTCCCGCCGGACGGCCCGGACGTCGTGTACGCCCGCGACACGGTCTACCACCGGATCACCGTAAGCGACGAGGGCGTGATCCGCTACCTCCGCCTCGACCGCTACTGGCAGAGCGGGCGCGACCGCGCCGCGCCGCTGCGCACGGTGTTCTCATACACCGACTACCTGCATCTGCCGCTCGCGCTGATCCCGCACCCGAAGCGCGTCCTCTTCGTCGGCATGGGCGGCGGGACCGCGCCGTCGCGGTTCTTTCACGACTATCCGGATGTCGCCATCGACGTGGTCGAGATCGATCCGGCCGTGGCCGACACGGCGAGGCGCTACTTCGGCCTGCCGCGGTCGCCGCGGCTCACCGTGCACGTACAGGACGGGCGGCTGTGGCTGCGGCGCACCACGGATCGCTACGACCTGATCGTCCTCGACGCGTACCTCATCGACACCATTCCGTTTCACCTCGCCACCCGCGAGTTCTACGAGGAGGCGGCCGGGCGGCTCGCCCCGGGAGGCGCCGTCGCCGCGAACGTGATCGGCGCGCTGCGCGGCCCGGAGAGCCGGCTCTTCCGCGCGATCGACAAAACCTTCGCGTCCGTGTTCCCGGCCGTCTACATCTTCCCCGTCGACGGCGACGCCGGCGAATCGCTGCAGAACATCATCGTCGTCGGCACCGCGGGACCGCGCCTCGACGCCCGCACGGTCCACGCGCGCGCGCAGGACGCGGCGGCGGCGGGCCGGGTGACGATCACGCACTTCGCGGAGGATGCGGCGACGCTCGTCGAGCGGCCGATCGAGACCGGGGACGTGCCGCTCCTCACCGACGATTTCGCCCCGACGGACGTGCTGGCCGCGCCGGCCCGCTGAACGACCCATGCCGGTCCTCAAGCTGGTGCTCGGCGATGTGGTCCGCACGCGCAAGACGCATCCCTGCGGCGGCGACCAATGGGAAATCGTGCGCCTCGGCGCCGACATCGGACTCCGCTGCCTCCGCTGCGACCGGAAGGTACTGATGCCCCGCTCCAAGCTCGAGCGCCGGATCCGCGAGTTCGTGCGGCGGGGTCCCGGCGCCGCGCCCGCCGACGGCGCGCCTCGCGCCTAGCCGCCTGCCGGAGCGCCCGTCGCGGCGCGACACGTTAAGGATTTCTGCATCAAGTGTCTGCGAACCCGGGTAATCGTGTATAAACGGGTCATGCAGCGCACCATGCGAAGCTCCCACCGCCGTTCCTTCCGCAATCGTGCGCCAAACCTCTCGTAAACCGACGTCAACACGGACCGACGCCCGGCGCACCGCGGGGTTGGACGGGCAGGACCGCGCTCGGAGTCTCAGGTCGGCGCTCAGCGCGTGGACGCCGTTCGCCGCCGCGGCGCTGATCGTCATTGCCGGCGTGCGGGGGCCGCAGGGCGTCGTGTTCCCGCCGCTCGGGATCGGTCTCGCGCTTGTCGTGCTCGCGATGCTCGCCGATTCCGTCGCCTTCCCGCTCGTCGCCGGCGGGTATGTCTCGCTTGCATCCCTCGTGCTACTGCCGGCCATGATCGTCTACGGCCAGATTCCCGCGGCGCTGGCCGGCGCCGCCGGGGTGGCGGCGGTGGACGGGTTTCAGCGGCGCGGGGGGCTGACGCGCATCTTCAATCCGGGTCAGCGCGCGCTCACGGTGCTGCTGGCGGGCTCTGCCTGGAACGCGGTGGCCGCGCCGGGCGGCACGCTCCGCACTCCGCTGGCGTGGCACGGCGGCAGCGCGGCCGCAGGGGTCGTCGCGGCGGTCGGCGTCTACGCGGTGGCGCAGGCACTGCTCGTCAGCCTGCGCCTCTCCATCGTGCGCGGCGAGCGGCTGCGGTATCTGCTGGCGCACAGCGGCGTCTGGCAGGCTTCGACGAGCGCGGCGCTGGGCGCGGCGGGGACGACGCTGACACTGCTCCTCGGCGGCCGTCTGTCGCCGGGCGAGCCCCGCTCGCTCGCCCCCCTGCTGGTCGCCGCGGTGGCCGGACTGCTCCTCACGGCCCGGCAGCACGCGGTCCAGGAAACGACCGCGATCAACGCGGCCGTCGGCGACCTCCTCGGCACGCTCGAGATCGGCGGGCTCCTCGACCGCCTCGCGGATCTGACGCAGCGCCTCGCGCGGCCGGACGCGCTGTGGATCGCGCTGCGGGAGGCCGACGGCACGTACGCGATCGCGCTCGCGCGCGGCCTGACCCCGCAGCAGGCGGCGCCGCTCGCGACCGGGATCACCGACGGCGCCGCCGACGAGTCTCTGCTGACGGTCCCGCTCGCGGCGGGCGCCGAGCCGGTCGGCGTGCTCACGCTCGTCAAGCACGTGCCGTCGTACTTCACGGCTCCGCAGCAGCGACTCGTGGCCACGCTGGCCACGCTCGCGGCCCTTGCCCTGCACAACGCCAGGCTGTACGATGCGACCCGGCGGGGGGTCGCCCGCATGGAAGCCCTGCAGCAGGTCGCGCGCGCCGCGGCATCCGGCGCCGGCGCCGCCACCATCCAGCAGCTCATCGTCGATCTCGCGACCGAGACGCTCGGGGCGTGGCGCGGCGTCCTCGTGCACTATGACACAGCCGCCGGCACCCTCGTCGTGGCGGCGCCCCGCAATCTGGGCGGCGACGATGCTGCGCGGCTTGAGGGCGCGCTCGCGTCGGGCGATTGGAGGGCGCGGACCGTCATCGACGCGATCCGGCACGGACGTCCGGTGGCCACCGCAGATACCCTCGCGCTGCCGGGCGCGCCGGAGGCGCTGCCGGCCGGCGCCTCGCGCGCCGTGCTGGCCGTGCCGATGATGGCGAACGACCGGGTCGTCGGCGCCGTCGCCGTGGGGCGCCGCGAGGTCCATCCCTGGACGGCGGAGGAGATCGAACTGCTGCAGGCTTTTACCAACGAGGGCGCAGTCGCGGTCGACAACGTCCGGCTGTCGGACGCCACCCGCGCGCAGCTGCAGCGAATGGGGGCGCTCGAGACGATCTCCGAGCGCATCAATTCGGAGCACGACGTGGACGCGGTGTTCGAGCTCATCGCGGACAGCGCGCGCGACGTGCTCGGCGCGGACCGGTGCGGCATCTTCCTCGGCGAGGCGGGACGGACGCCGACGCACGTATTCTCGCGCGGCTTATCCGACGAGTACGTCGCGGCCGCCGCCGCGAGCGTGGCCTCCGGCGCCGGTCCCGAAGCGGAGGTGATGGCGCGCCGCGAGCCCGTCATCGTCGCCGACGTGCAGCGGGAGTCGCCCGCCGAGTCGGTGCGGCGCGCCGCGGCAAAGGCCGGCTACCGAACGGTCGCGCTGTTCCCGCTGCTGTACCGCGACCGGGTGACCGGCGTGCTGCGCCTCTACCACGACTGTGTCCGCGCATATACCCCGGCCGACGCGGCGCTCGGCGCGGCCTTCGCGAACCAGGCGGCGATCGCGGTAGAGAACGCGCGCCGCCTGAACGACGCCGAACGGCGCGCCCGGGACCTCGCGACGCTGAACCGGGTGATAGCGCGCATTACGGCGGCGCTGCGCCCGGAGGAGTTGTTCGAGGCGCTCGTCGAGGAACTGCACACGACGCTGCGCTACCCGCTCGTCGACGTGCTGACGGTGACCGACGACGGTCTCGCCCTGCGCGTCGTGAGCCGGCGCGGGTACGACGGCGCCGTGCCCGCGCGGGTGCCGGTCGACCAAGGCGTCGTCGGCCGCGTTGCGCGGACCGGCGTCGCCATGCTCGTCGCGGACGTCGCCGCCGAGCGCGATTATCAGACCCTGGACCCGCGCGCGCGGCAGGAGGCGTGCGTGCCCATTTTCGTCGAAGGCCGCATCGCGGGCGTCATCAAGGTCGAGACGACGGAGGCCGTCCTCGGCCCGGCCGACGTCGAGCTGCTCACCGCGCTGGCCAGCCAAGTGTCGACGGTGATGCGCAACTCGGTGCTCTTTACACAGGTGCAGACGGCGCGCGACGAGCTGCAGGCGCTGCACGAGGCCGCCCAGACGCTCAGCGCCTCGATCGAGCTCTCCGACGTGCTGGAGGCCTTGGTCAAGGTGACCTGCCGCCGCTTCGGCTACGACCGCAGCGCGATTCTGCTCGCGGACGACCACGGCGACCTGGAGGTCCGGGCGGCCTACGGCACCGGCCAGGCGCTCGGGACGCGGATTCCGGCGTGGGAAGGCGCGGAGGGCCAGGCGGCGCGGGACCGCCGCCCGGTGCTGGTCGCCGCGGGGGGCGGCGGGGGCGCCGCGGTCGACACCACCCTCGCCATTCCGCTGCTGCGCGAAGCACAGCTCGTCGGCGTCTTCAGCGTCGGCACGACGGATCCGGACCGCCTCGGGGAACGCGGCCGCAGCACGCTCAACACGCTCGCGGGCTACGCCATGGTCGCCATCGACAACGCCCGGCTGTACGAACAGACGCGGCTGCTCGCCTCCACCGACAGCCTCACCGGGCTCGCGAACCACCGCGCGTTTATCCAGACGCTCGACCAGGAACTCGAGCGGTCGAAGCGGTACGCGCTGTCGTTCTCGGTGATCATGATCGAGGTCGACCGGTTCAAACACTACAACGACACCTACGGACATCTGCGCGGCGACGACGTGCTGCGGGTGGTCGCCCGGACGCTCGACCGGGAACACCGCAAGCACATCGACCTCGTGGCCCGCTACGGCGGCGACGAGTTCATCGTGCTCCTACCGCACACGCCGCGAAACGTCGCCGGGGACGTGGCCGAACGGATCCGGCGCTCGATCGAAAACACGCCGTTCCCCGTCGGCCGCGACATCACGTCGATCACCGTCAGCCTCGGCGTCGCGGCCTTTCCGGAGGACGGGGACAATTCGATCGCCCTCATCGACGCCTCGGACCACCGCATGTACGCCGCCAAACAGGGCGGCGGCAACGCCGTCGCGACCGCGGCGCCGTAGCGCGCGGGCGATCCCAGGACGATGGCGCTGGCCTGCGGCCTCGTCGGCCTGCCGAACGCCGGCAAGTCGACATTGTTCCGGGCGCTCACGTCCGCCCCCGCCGAGATCGCGCCGTACCCGTTCACGACGATCGCGCCCGGCGTCGGCGTGGTTGCCATTCCGGACCCGCGGCTCGAGGCGCTCGCGCGCGTCGTCGCGCCCGAGCGCGTCGTCCCGGCGACGATCGAGGTCGTCGATATCGCCGGCCTCGTGCGCAACGCGCACCGCGGCGAGGGGCTCGGCAACCAGTTTCTGGGCCGCATCCGTGAGGTCGACGCGATCGTGCACGTGGTGCGGTGCTTCGGGGGTCCGGTCGCGCACGTCGAAGGCGGCGTCGATCCGATTCGCGACATCGAGATCGTCGAGACCGAGTTGTTGATGGCGGATCTCGACACCGCGCAGCGCGCGCGCGCGGAGGTCGCGCCCCGCTCGCGCACGGGCGACCGGGCCGCGCGCGACGAGGACGCGGTGCTCGGGCCGCTCGAGGCGCACCTCGCCGCCGGCCGCCCGGCGCGCACGTTTGCCGGGACCGAGGGACCGGCCGGGGACCCCGGCCGCGCGCCCTCCGCCGCGCGACAGTCGCTCGGCCGGCTGCATCTTTTGTCCTCGCGGCCGGTGCTCTACGTCGCGAATGTCGACGAAGCCGACGCCGCCGGCGGCGGCGCGTGTCTCGACGCGGTCGCCCGCCGCGCCCGGGAGGAAGGGGCGGCGGCGCTCGGGTTGTGCGCGCGCCTGGAGATGGAACTGGCCGACCTCGATCCCGCGCAGGCCGCGGAGTTCCTCCAGGCACTCGGCCTCACCGAACGGGGCCTCCCGCGGCTCGCGCGGGCGTGCCTCGACCTGCTGCGGCTCCGGACGTTCTTCTCGATCGCATCCCGCGAGGTGCGGGCGTGGACCGTACCGGCGGGGACGCACGCGGCCCAGGCCGCCGGCCGCATCCACACCGACATGGAGCGTGGGTTCATCCGGGCAGAGGTCGTCGCCGCGCGCGACTTGGTGGCCGCGGGCAGCCTGGCCGCGGCGCGCGAGCGGGGGCACGTACGGCTCGAGGGCCGCGCGTACGAGGTGCAGGACGGCGACGTGATCACGTTCCGCTTCGCCGCCTGAGCGGGCCTGTGGTATAATCGGCTGGTCACACGAGGCACCCTGTGCCTTCCTGCCCTGTGCCGCGCCGCCCGGCGCGTTGCGACAGGGCACGCCGGCAACGCCCGCGCACTCGCGGGCGAGTCCCCGAAGGGGGAGTTCGTGAGCCGGCAGTCCATCAGGAAGGATGTGAAGCGGATTGGCTAATTACGAGATTGTTGCCGTGCTACGTCCCGACCTCGAGGAAGAGGCGATCGACGCGGCCATCGCGCGCGTCCACCAGCGCATCACCGAACACGGCGGGACCGTCGCGAACACAGACCGCTGGGGCAGGCGCCGGCTGGCGTACGCCATTCAGAAGTACCGCGACGGCTTCTACGTGCTCTCGGTGTTTTCGCTGGCCTCCGGACAGGTCGCCCGCCTCCGCCAGACCCTCGGCCTGCAGGAGGATCTGCTGCGCTTCGTTGTCTCGGAGCACCACCCCGCGCCCGTGCGCGCCGCGGCTTCCGCACCACCGTCCCAGGCACCCGCCGCCGCTCCGGCGCCCGCACCCGCAGCAGCCGCAGCCGCCCCCGCGGCGCCGGCGCCCGCGCCATCGACCCCGGCCCCGCCCGGCGGCGCATCTCCGGCGGCCGGAGCAGAGGGCGCCGATGTATAACCGCATCATCCTGATCGGCCGGCTGACGAGGGATCCGGAGCTTCGGTACGTACCGAGCGGCGCGCCCGTGGCCAGCTTCACGCTCGCGGTGGACCGGCCGTTTCAGAACCAGCAGGGCAACCGTGAGACCGACTTCATCGACGTCGTGGCCTGGCGCAAGACCGCGGAGCAGGTCAGCCAGTATCTGACGAAGGGCCGGATGGTGGCCGTCGAGGGACGGCTGCAGATCCGGTCGTACGAAACTCAGGACGGACAGAAGCGCAAGGTCGCCGAGGTCGTCGCAGACGGGGTCCGTTTCCTCGACCGCGCGAAGCCCGCCGCCGGCGCGAGTGAGTCCGCGCCGGGCGATCAGCCCAAGCCCGGCGACGAGCCCGCCCAGGGAGGGCCCGACGAGGACGTCCCGTTCTAAACACCGCGTGACCCAGGGAGGACCGAATGGCCGAGACCAGGGACAGAGAAGCGCGGCCGCGCCGCGATTACCGGCGGAGGCCCAAGCGCAAGGTCTGCTCGTTCTGCGCTGAGAAGGCGACCTACATCGACTATAAAGAGATCAACCGCCTGCGGCGGTTCGTGACCGAGCGCGGCAAGATTCTGCCGCGGCGCGTCTCCGGAAATTGCGCGCGCCACCAGCGGGCGCTTGCGGTGGCGGTCAAGCGGGCCCGCGAACTGGCCCTCCTGCCCTACACCGGGGAGTAGCGGGCCTAACGTCTGGGTCCGCCTAGGCCGTCCCGATCGCGCCGTGAAGACGTCGTCCACCCGGCGGCAGCCGACACGCGGTCTCACCGAGGGAGCGATCCTCGCCGCCCTGACCGCGATCATCGCCGCGGTCGGCCTGCTCGCGCCGCCGGTGGCCGTGCTGCTCGCGCCGCTCCCCATCATGCTGCTTGTCATCCGCTGGGGGCTGCGCATCGCGGTGCTGGCGTCCGTCATCGCCGCGGCGGCGCTGTTCCAGTTCACCGGCCCCCTCAACGCGGCGTCGGCGGTGGCCATGTTCGCCCCGCTCGGCCTGACGCTCGGCTGGGGCGTGCGCCGCGGTCTCGCCGCGCAGTGGACGATCCTCGCCGGCTCGGTGGCGTTTCTCTTCGCGTCGATGGCGATGCTCACCGCGGCCGGGGCCCTCATGCACCAGGACGTGATGGGCGACTTCATCACCACCCAGGTCAAGGCGATGCAGATGGCGATGGACGTGCAGCGCCGGATCGGGGCCCCCGCCGGGCAGGTCGAGGAAATGCGCAAGCTGGTCGAGATGCTGCCGCAGTTCCTGCGCACGGCGCTGCCGGTCGCCCTCGCCCTCGGCGCGCTCTTGTGGGCGTACCTGAGCTACACCGTCGCCCGCTCGGTCCTCCGCCGCGTCGGCCACCCGCTGCCGGGCGTCCCGGCGCTGCTCACGTGGCGCCTGTCGGCCTCGCTCTCGACCGTCATGTTGTGGGGCGGCGCGATCTGCTCGCTCGCGGCCATCCGCGAGCCGCGGCTCGCCGGCGTCGCCCTGGACGCGATGCTCGTCAACCTGTTCGTGTTCGGGTTCCAGGGGACGCTCGTCGGCGTAACGTGGGCCAACCGGCGCGGCTATCCCGCGTTCATCCAGATCCTGTTCGGCTTCATGCTGCTCGGCGCCGGGATCCTGCCGCTGCTTGGACTCGCGATCCTCGGCATGCTGGACACATGGTGGGACTTCCGCCGGCTGCTTCCACGCGCCGGATCCAAGCCGTCGGACGGCGCGCCGGCCGAACCCCGCCAAGGGGAAACCGAGGGCGCCCCCGTTCCGGCGGACGTCCGGACGGCGGGCCGCCCGTCCAAGGTGGTGCATCAGCGATGAAGGTGATTCTGTTGAAGGACGTCGCGGCGCTCGGGCACGCGGGCGACGTGCGCGAGGTCAAGGACGGCCACGCGAGAAACTACCTCCTGCCGCGCGGGCTCGCGGCGCCGGCCACCGAGTCCAGCCTGCAGGCGCTCGAGCAGACGAAGGCCGCGGCCGGGCGGCGCGAGGCGCGCGTCAACGAGGAGTTCACCGCGCTCAAGGGCCGGCTCGAGGCGCTCGTCGTCGAGGTGCGCGCGCGCGCGGGGGAGGACGGCCGCCTCTTCGGATCCGTCACCGCCCAGGACGTCGCCGAGGCGATCCAGCGGCAGGGCGTGGACGTGTCGAAGAAGCAGATCGAGCTCGACGAGCCGATCAAGAGCACCGGCTTCTACAAGGTGCCGGTCCGGCTGCACCCCAAGCACACCGCCAAGGTCGAAGTGAACGTGGTGGGTTCGACGTAGCCCGGCGCGGCACGGGCGCCGAACCCCCGGCGCGGCTGCGGCGTAATAGGATCACACTTCGCCCTCGGGGGGACGTATGGTCCGCTCGTGCGTGTTCGCGCTCGCGCTGCTTATCGCCGTGCCGGCGGCGGTCTCTGCCGCTCCCGGCACGCCGTTCCTCGTCGTTCCGGGCCGCAGCCTCGGGCCCGTCGCGATCGGCATGCATCTCGAGGCGGTCGAGAGTGTCCTCGGAAAACCAACGAAGGTCGATCCGACCGGCCGTACGCAGTGGTACGAGTGGAAGTCGCCCGGCGACCGTTTCCGCTCGATCGCCGTCGAGACCCTCCAGAACACCGTCGTGCTGATCAGCTTGGCCCACGACCCGAGATACCGCACGAGTGAAGGGCTCGGCGACGGCACGGCCCTTGCGGAAGTCGAGCGCACGCTTGGACGTCCTTCGTCGGTGATGCGCCTCGGCGGGTTCTCGATCGTGCAATATCGGAAGATCGGGATCGGGTTCGTGACGGACGGCTCCGAACGCGTCACCGGAATCGTCATCGCACCCGGCATCTGAGGCTGCGGACACCCCGCATCCCCCGCCGGTCCCCAGCTTATCCGGAATCTGTGCACGAATTATGAAGCATTATTCGCAGCATTTTGGGCTGTTGTCCACAAAAAGCGGACAAGGACGATGAAGCCTCCCTCTGGCATTTACTAGGTCGTTCATACGACGGGATTCTTCTGCTCACGCGAAGTAGACGAACGCGAACATATGTTCTATAATCGCGGCAGGCCCGTCACCGGGGAGTACGCGTGAGCATCGTCCAGCAGTTGGAACGGGTACCGCCTCAGAATCTCGAGGCCGAGCAGGGCGTGCTCGGCTCGATGCTGCTCGACCGCGACGCCATTGCCCGCGCCATCGAAGGTCTCCGCGCCGACGACTTCTACCGCGACGCGCACCGCGTCATCTTCCAGGCCATGGTCGAGTTGTTCGAGCGCGGGGAGCCCGTCGACCTCATCACGGTCACCAACCGCCTCGCGGCGAACGGCAAATTGGAGGACGTGGGCGGGCCGACCTACGTCGCCTCGCTGCCGAACTTGGTGCCGACCGCCGCCAACGTCGACTTCTACGCAAACATCGTGCTGGAGAAGTCGATGCTGCGGGCCCTGATCAGCGCCGGCACGCACATCGCCGCGATGGGGTACGACGGCGCCGACGACGTCGCCCAGATGATCGATCGCGCCGAGAAGCTGGTCTTCGGCATCGCCTCGCGCCGCAGCGTCCAGGATTTCGAGGCGATCAAGGAGATCCTCAAGCAGAGCTTCGAGAAGATCGACCGGCGCTATCAGGAAAAAGGCACGATCACGGGCGTGGGCACCGGCTTCTCCGACTTCGACATGTTGACCTCGGGACTCCAGGCGGCGGACATGGTGATCATCGCGGCCCGTCCGTCGGTCGGGAAGTGCCTGAGCGCCGATTCGGAGATCGTCCTCGAAGACGGCAGCGTGGCCACCATCGAGGAGATCTACCGCCGCCGGCAGGCGCGCCTGCTGACGCTCGATACGGACTGGAAGCTGCGATGGACAGAACCGTCGGCATTCGTCGACGATGGAATTAGACCGGTTTTTCGGATAACGACGAAACTCGGCCGCTCCGTCGAATGCACGGCGTCACACCCATTCCGAACGCTGGAGGGTTGGATCCCGCTGGCAGCACTGAAGGTCGGCGACCGCATCGCCGTCCCTCGTAGGATCCCAGTCGAGGGAACCAAGCCGATGCGCGAATGCGAGATAAAGGTCCTAGCGTACCTCATCGGGGACGGCGCGCTTACGGGCAATAAGGCTAACTTCACAAATACGAATCCACGTCTCATCGACGACTTTACGTCTGCCGTGGAGGAGTACGGCGCCGTCCGGGTCCGGAGGGAGCGCGAGAAGAGCGACTGGCGATCTCCGACATTCTCAATCGCCGGTGATCCGATTGCCGTGTTCAGAAATCGGGCCGAGTTTGCCCGGCGACTGCGCAACGTCATCGGTCGGCGGCGCGGCGCGCAGGTCGCAGTTGCCCGCCGTCTCGGAGTAAGCCCGGCCAACGTTACCTTCTGGATCAAGGGCAGCAACGTTCCGTCGGCTGAATTGTTCAGGCGCCTTTGCGAGGCTCTCTCGGTGACCCCGGAGGACCTCGCTCCTCACGGCCTCCCTGCCATGAGCCGGAGCAGCAAAAACCCAGTGGTTTTGGATCTGATCGACCACGGTATCTGGAACAAACGTGCCTCGGAGAAAAACGTCCCTGCTGCGATCTTTACGCTTCCGCAGCGACAGCTTGCCCTCTTCCTCAACCGTTTGTATGCAACTGACGGCTGCGCCACAGCAAGCGCAGCGACAAGAAATGCAAAAATCGTGTACACGACAACAAGCGAACGGCTAGGGCGCCATGTTCAGCATCTGTTACTCCGGTTCGGGATCATCGGCAGTCTGTGTCGGTTCAGTGTTCAGTACAAGGGCGGCCGGCGGCCTTATTATCAGCTCAACATCACCGATCCCCGATCAATCGAGACCTTTGCACACGAGATTGGGATCTTCGGAAAGGAAGATAATGTAGCGAAAGTGTTGGCGCACGTGAGAAGCAGAACACGCCACCACTCTCATGCCGACACCGTTCCACGCAGAGTTTGGCGCACGATTGACGCAGCGAAACAACTTGAGCCAATGGCTTCTCTGGCGCGCCGCGCCGGATTCGCGACCGCGACGAAAGCACAGCTTCTGCGCACGAACCTGTCACGAATCAAGTTGCAGGCAATTGCGCGAACTCTGTGCCATCACTACCTCGCGCTGCTTTCGAAGAGCGATATTTATTGGGACACGATCAAGAGTATCGAGCCCACCGGTGACAAGCAGGTCTATGACCTTACGATTCCGGAGACTCATAATTTCGTGGCAAATGACATAGGGACCCATAACACGACCCTCGCCCTCAACATCGCGCAGCACGCGGCGCTCGACGCCAAGATTCCGGTGGCGATCTTCAGCCTCGAAACGAGCAAGGAACAGCTCGTTCAGCGCATCCTCTGCTCGGAGGCCCAAGTCGACAACAGCAAGCTGCGTACCGGGTTTCTCGCGGACGAAGACTGGCGCAAACTGGCGCGCGCGATGGGCGGCCTGAGCGAAGCGCCGATCTTCATCGATGACTCCGCCACGATGTCCATCATCGAGATGCGCGCCAAAGCGCGCAAGCTGAAGGCCGAGCACGGACTCGGCCTGATCGTGATCGACTACATTCAGATGATCCAATCGTATAAGCGGTCGGAGAACCGTACGCAGGAACTGAGCGAGATCGCCCGCGGTATCAAGTCGCTCGCCAAGGAACTCGACGTCCCGATCATCGCCATCTCGCAGCTGAGCCGGGCGGTGGAAGCGCTCGGGCAGAAGCGGCCGATGTTGAGCCATCTCCGAGAGAGCGGAGAAATCGAGCAAGTATCTGACCTCGTTGTGTTTCTCTACCGCGAGGATTACTACGATCAGGAAAAAGCGCAGAAAGAGAACAAGGAGAACATCTGCGAACTGATCATCGCGAAGCACCGCAACGGCCCCATCGGGACAGTTGAACTGTACTTCCACAAGGAATACAGCCGGTTCGCCAACTTGGAGAAGCGCCGGCAGTAATTAGTAGCGGTAGCGTGTGCGAGCAGGCGAGCAGAGGGAGATACGCCCTCCGTGGAGGCGTGACCTAACCATGGCTGAGAAGAAAGCTGCAAAGAAGCGTGCCCAGACATCCGCCAATTTCACGGACGAGGAGCGGGCCGCGATGAGGGAGCGCGTCCGAGAACTGAAGGCGGGCGCGAGCAAGGCGGACGGGGAAAGCGCCGTGCTCACGAAGATCGCCGCGATGTTGGCACCGGATCGCGTCATGGCCAAGCGGCTGCATGCGATCATCAAGGCCAGCGCGCCCGTCCTCTCGCCGAGGACCTGGTACGGGATGCCCGCGTATGCCAAGGACAGCCAGATCGTCTGCTTCTTTCAGAGCGCGCAGAAGTTCAAGACGAGGTATGCGACGCTCGGCTTCAGCGACAAGGCGAAGCTCGACGAAGGCAACATGTGGCCGACCGCCTTCGCGCTGAAGGAGATGACGGCAGCCGACGAAGCAAGGATCGCCGCGCTCGTGAAGCAAGCGGTGAGTTAAGCGGCCGCGATCAGCTTGTCTGCCGCGATCGAATCATCGTGGCCAGCATCGAGGCGACCGTTACGCGGGTGTCGGCGTCCGCCGCAATGACGTCGCTTCGGCAGACCGTGATCGTACGCCCCGGCCGGATGACCCGGCCAAGCGCCACGAACCGCGCACCACGGGCCGGCGCCAGAAAGTTGATCTTGTACTCCACAGTTAGGACCTCGGCGCCCGCCGGCAGCAGCGTGAGTGCCGCGTATCCACATGCGCTGTCCGCAATCGCCGTGATGATGCCGCCGTGGACGTAACCGTGCTGCTGCGTTAGCGAGTCGCGAAAGGACAGCTCGATGTCGACCTCGCCGGGCGCGACGCGCGTGAGAACCCCGCCGATCGTTTCCATGATGGCTTGGCGACGGAAACTGGCGCGGACGCGGGACTCGAAGTCCACGTCTTCAGGCTGGAAGGCCGCCATTGCTTCCTCTCTGCCCGCGAGGCTCCGTGCGCGCACGCGCGATGACCTCCTCCATCCGGTAGCCAAAGAGTTGCGTGCCGCCGATGCCCCCGGCCGACAACCGGCTGCTGAGCTGGCTGCGGTGGTGGATCTCGTGCTCGGCCATGGCCATCAGAAGACGCCAAACGCTGACGTCGCCGCCCGCGAGGTCTTTGACGCGTTCCCGCAGCCGCCGGTCGGGAACGGCGAGCAGGCGCGGCGCCTGTTCCTCGTGCGCGGCGGCGAGCAGCGCGCGCGTCGCGGCGAGGTCGAGGCTCGGTCCCGGATCGAGGGCGTCGGTCCACCGGTCCTCGACGACTTTGGTGACGAAGAATCGCTCGGCGCCCGCGAGATGGCGGATGATCTGCCCGCAGCTGAGCGCCTGCGGCCAGGGCCGCCACTCCAAGATCTCCGGGGTGACGCGGTCCACCGCCGCCCACGTGCGGCGGCGAATTCCCTCGAAGTAGCGCGCGAACTCCCCGATCGAGGTCAGCATGTCGCCCGCTCCTATTCTTCGATCGCGCCGCCGATCCGGCGCAGGTGGTCGCGAAAGGTCACCGCCGGGTTCTCAGAGCGCCGGGCGAGGAAATCCGAGAACCGCAGCTGCGCGCGCAGGGACGTGCCGCGGCGCATCTTCTCCGCCTGAGCGCGCTCGGTCTCCCGGATCGAACCGGCGAGCGCCGCGATCTCTTGCGCCCGGGCCGCCGGCACGAAGAGCACGCCGTTCGCATCCGCCATCGCGATGTCGGCGGCGCCGACGGCGAAGGCGCCGACTCGGGCCGAGACCAACGCGTCGGCCTCGCGTGGGTCGAGCCGGAGCGGTCCGGTGGGACAATCGCCGAGGCTGTAGACCGGAAGCCCGATCTCGAGAAGCTCCTGCGTGTCCCGATGCAATCCCCAGATGACGATCCCCGCGAGCCCGGCCAGTTTCGTCTCCAGCACGATCAGGTCGCCCACGCAGGCCTCGTCCCGGCGACCCGCGTTGTCGATCACCATGACCTCGCCCGGCGATGCCTGCTCGAGCGCTTCGAGAAAAATATCGACGCTGCCGTAATGCCGCACGGGCCGGACCCGGCCCGCCACACGGCCGGATGGGCCGAGCGCCCGAACGTCGGACGGGGCGCAGCGCACGTCCACGCCGCTGCGAAGGCAGGCGTCGGCGACGTGCGGCGTTGTCAGACCTTCGAAGATCGCGGCTGTTCCAGATGCAACCATGGAATCCCTCCGTGACTTGTCCGCTATTACCCCTTAGCGAATGATCAGCACGATGGAAAGCGCGAGGAGCGCGCCCATCGTGACGTTGAACACGCGCAGGCGGCGCGGCGTCCGCAGCAGACGCTGCACCGCGGCGCCGAAGGCCAGCCACGGGAAGCAGCTCGGCAGCGCCGCCACGACGAACAGCGCGGAAAGCGAGGCCGCCTGTGCGACAGGGCTTCCCGCCTTCGCCGTGAGGAAGGTGCTGGCCGCGCTCGCGCTGACCAGCCACGCCTTGGGATTCACCCATTGGAAGGCGGCGGCGTCCAGGTACCCGAGGGACCGGCGGCCCCCGGCCGCATCGACCGCGCCCGAGGCGCTCGCGATCTTCCACGCGAGCCAGAGCAGCACCGCGGCACCGCCCCAGTGGAGCGCCCGGAGCACCGCCGGGTGGCCGAGGACCAGGCTCCCGAGCCCCGAGAGGACGAAGAAGAGCATCAGGCCCATGCTGGTGATCTGGCCGAGGAGGCACGGCAGCCCACGGAGGACGCCGACCTGCGCGCCGGTAGCCGTCAGCATGACGTTGCTCGGGCCGGGCGTGCCGGCGGCCACCACGGCGAAGAGCAGGAACGCCACGGCCCGCTCGGTAGTCATTGTGTATTCGAGGACGGAGTCATGCGGCTCAAGCAAACCAGATCAGCGGGCGAAGGTCTTGAACGATCGTGCCGGGAGCCCGGGCGGGAGTGGATCACGAGCGCCGGGCCGGTGGACGGCGTCGAGCTGTTCCGCGCGTGGTTTGCCGGCCGGGCCTACCGGAAGCACCGGCACGACACCTACGCCGTCTCCGTGACCGAGGCCGGCGTGCAGGTCTTCGACTACCGGGGCGCCGTTCACGCGAGTCTGCCCGGCCAGGTGACCGTGCTGTATCCCGACGAACTCCACGACGGCCGCGCCGGCACCGCCGAGGGCTTCGGATACCGGATCGTCTACGTGGAACCCCGCCGGCTGGCCGATGCGATGAGGGCCGTAAGCGGGCGGCCGTATCCGCTGCCCTTCCTGCGCGAGGCGGTGTCGACGAACGCGCGGCTCGCCCGCGCCATCCGCGAGGTCTTCCGTGCGCCTCTGGAGCCGCTGGCCGCAGACAGCCTCGTGGTGGAGCTGGCGGAAGGCTTGCTCGCCGCTGAACGCGCCGGCGAGGTGCCCGCGATCTCGCGGCGAGTCGATGCCGCCGCCGTCGAGCGCGCCCGGCAGATCCTCGACACCGAGCGGTCGCGCGCGGTGCGCTCAACGGAGTTGGAGGCGGCCAGCGGGCTCACGCGCTACGACCTGGCCCGGCAGTTCCGCGTCCTGCTCGGGACGGCCCCGCACCGCTACCAGCTGATGCGCCGGCTGGAACGCGCGCGCGAGGCGATCCACCAGGCGCGCCCTCTTGCGGAGATCGCGTGCGACGCCGGCTTTGCCGACCAAGCGCACTTCACGCGCGCCTTCACATCCGCGTTCGGACTCACCCCGGGACGCTATCGGGCGCTGCGGTGCCCGCTGCCTGCGGGCTCCATCCGCACAGCTTCCACATAACTACGCAATAAGAAGTTCACGGCCTCGCCGTATTCTCACACCAAGATGACCAGCGACGATCTCTCCCTACCCGCCACAGGCGCACTCGCGGACCTGCCCCGCATCGGCCGGTCGGATGCCGTTCTCAAGCTGATCGCCCTTGCCGGCGATCTCGAGCGGCTCGGCTACCCGTACGAGGCGTACCAGCTGCGCGAAGGCGCGGCGCGCCTGCTGCGCGATCTACCGCGGGCCGCCTAGGCTCGTCTCGAGCCAGCCGGGTTCCGGCATAGACGTCGGCGACCGGCCGCCAGCGTCAGAACCGTGCCTGCAGGAACGGCCTGCTCGCCTCGGCCAAGTCAGGGATATGGACGCGGCGGGCGACGGGCGGTCTCGGTTTCGCGACCTGGGGCTGACGCTGGGAAGCCTCCCGACCGGTCCGCTGAACGCGATCACGGACGTGCCCGGGGTGCGGGTGGGACACTACACGCGGCGGGACGGCCGGCAGCCCGGCCCGCACGGGGAAGGGCCGTTCAACACCGGGGTAACGGCGATCGTGCCGCACGGCGAGGATCTGTACGAACGCCGGGTGCCGGCCGCGATCGAAGTGTTGAACGGCAGCGGCGAGATCTTCGGCCGGGAGTTCGTCGACGAGATGGGTATGCTCGACGCCCCGATCATGATCACGGGGTCGTTCAACGTCGCCCGCGTAGCCGACGCGGTGATCGGCGAGACCACGCGGCGCCATCCACGCGTCGGCCGGGGCGGCGGCTACGTGCATCCGCTCGTGGCCGAGTGCTCCGATGCCCAACTGAGCGACCTCGTCGGCCGGCCGATGGGCGAGCGCGAGACGGCTGAGGCATGGCGGAGCGCCGCCGGCGGCCCCGTGGCCGAGGGATCGGTCGGCGCGGGCACCGGCTTCGTCTGTTTCCAGTTCAAAGCGGGCATCGGCACCGCGTCCCGCAGCGTCCAGGTGGGCGACGCGACCTACACGGTCGGCGCGCTCGTGGCGGCGAATACGGGCGTGCGCGAACTGCTCCGGATCGACGGCGTGCCCGTGGGACGGCTGCTCGATGCCCCGAAGCCGAGTTGGGTGCAGCAAGGGTCGATCATCATGGTGGTGGCGACCGACGCCCCGCTGCTCAGCCGGCAGCTCGCCCGGCTGGCACGGCGCGCGCATCTCGGACTGGCGCGCACCGGCGCCACCGCGCACAACGGCAGCGGCGATTTCTCGATCGCGTTCTCGACCGGCAACCGGTACGTCATGGGACAAACGGTGCACGACCTGCGCGACGTGGACAACGCAGCCACGTCGGGGTTGTTCGACGGCGCGGTCGAGGCGACGGAGGAAGCCATCGTCAACGCCTTGTGCGCCGCCACCGAGATCGTCGGGCGCGCCGGTAGCGTGGCGCCTGTGCTGCCGTTACGGCCGGTCGCCGATCTCATCCGCCGTTACCGCGCGCTTGAGCACCCCACGTAGGCCCTAACCGGCCGGCGCCGCGAGGGAACGCTTCAGCAGGCGAGGGTCCCCGAGGCGCTCCGACCACGCGGTGAAAGCCTTTGTGGGACCGCACCACCGCAGGTCATCCACATTGTCGAAAAGGTGCGCGTCGATCCGAAGCGTCGCGAGATCTTTGAAAAGGAGAGCCGTGCGCCGGGCATCCTCTGAGAGCGCAGCCACCGGAAAATTCTCGATGGCTCCATACTGATTCACGAGCCGCGCGGCCCGGACAGGACCGATTCCCGGAAGCCCCGGATACCCGTCCGCCGGATCGCCGACCAGGGCGAGGTAATCGGGGATCAGGCCTGGGTCCACGCCGAACTTCGCGCGCACTCCGGCCGCGTCGAGGATCTTCTGGCTCCGGCGATCCACCTGCACCACCCGGGTGCCGCGGACACACTGCGCCAGGTCCTTGTCGGGCGTCCAGATGGAGACTTTCTCCACACGCTTGTCGGCCGATGCGAGATGCGCCGCCGAGGCCAGCGCGTCGTCGGCCTCGAGCTCGACCATCGGCCAGACGGCCACGCCCATCGCCGCCAGCGCGTCTTCGAGCGGATGGAATTGCGCGAGCAGCGCCGGCTCCATACCCGCGCCGGTCTTGTAGCCGGGCCAGAGGCCGTTGCGGAAGGACTCGACGACGTGGTCGGTCGCGACCCCGAGATGGGTCGCGCCGGTCTCGATCATCTGCAGCACCGTGTGCAGCACGCCGGCCACGGCGCCGAGGGGCGGATCGTCGCCGCGGGTGAAGCGGCGGAGGCCGTAAAAGTGACGGAACAGTTCGTAGGTGCCGTCGAGGAGGTGGACGATCACCGCGCCGTTGGGACCGCCCGCCGCGCCACGCTGCGCACCGAAGGACCGCTAGTGCCTGGACGGCGCGGGCGCACCGAACCGCTCCGCGGCGCGGGCCCTCGCCTTGGCGGCCTCCTCGTCGCGGTTCTTCGGGGGTGCCGCGGTTTCGAGCGAACGGAGCAGGCGGGCGGAGGCGCCGGCGATCTCGTCCACCGCCGCCAAGAACGCGGCTTCATTGGCCTTTGAGGGCCTGGCGAACCCGCTGATCTTCCTGACGAACTGCAGCGACGCCGCCCGAATCTCGTCGGCGGTCGCCGCGGGCTGATAATTGAACAGCGGTTTGATGCTTCTACACATCGCCACACGACCTCAAAGGTCCGGCATGGTCAAACGGGCGAACGACCACTCAATTTTACAACCTTGCTCGCCCCGGGAGGCGCCCATGCAACCCGCGCCGGCCGCACGGAATTTGCCGGCGAAATCGGATAGCGGCGTGTCCCCGGTTCGGGTTAGGCTCCACGCATGGACACCACGCCCGCTCAGCGTCAGCCGGCCAGCGCAGATCTCGTCGCACTCCTTGTGGTCTCGATATGGGGCGTGAGCTTCGCGTTCCAGAAGGTCGCGCTGGAGCAGTTCGGCGCGCCCGCGTTTATGTGCCTGCGCTATCTCGGCATGCTCGCGTTGAGCTGGGGGGTGCTGGTCTATCAGCGCATGAGGACCCGTGAGCCGATCGGGCTCCGCGCCGGCGATCTGCCCGCGCTGGCGCTCGCCGGCGTGCTCGGCTACACGTTCTACATCCCGCTCAGCACGTTCGGGCTGAGCTACACCACGCCGTTCTCGAACGCCCTGTTGATTGCCGTGGCACCGCTCTTCGCGATCGCCCTGCTGCGCGCGCTGCGCCTCGAGCCGATCGGTCCGGGCCAGTACGCCGGCATGCTGATGGCGATCGCCGGCGTGGCGGTGTTCATCCTGCCGGCGCTCCGTCTGCGATCGGGCGGGAACGGCATCGGCGACGTGCTGAGCCTTGCCGGGGCGGCGTTCTTCGCCGGCTATACCGTGGCGAGCAAACCGCTGCTCTCTCGCTACCGGCTGCCCGCGATGATGGCCTACACCTTGACGATCGGGACGGTTCCCGTCGTGCTGGCGCTCGTCCCGTCGCTGTTCCAACGGCCCTGGGAGGCCGTCAACGCGGCGGGTTGGGCCGCCTTTACGTGGACGGTGATCGCACCGGTCTACGTGGCATGGACGCTGTGGAATTGGACGATCGGCCGCATGGGGGTTGCACGGGCGTCGCTGTTCATGTACCTCGTGCCGGTCGCCGGCGGCATCACGTCCTGGCTCTTGTTCGGCGAGGACTTCGGACCGTTCAAAGTCGCGGGCGCGGCGTTCGTGCTGGCCGGCCTGGCCGTCGCGCGGCGTCCGGGGGCTCCCCGCGAGGCCGCTCCGGTACGCCGACTCGTGGCCGAGTACGAACTTAGCGGATCAGGCCGACGATAACAGGTTCCATGCTTAACCCTTATGCTCAGCCTGACCTGCCCGTCGCGCGAGAGACCGCGGCCGCCCTCTTGGAGTAGGAGCGCGAGAGCCCTCGAACCGAGCCACGATCTCCCTCATGAATCCCTCTTTGCCGGCCTTCATCCGCCGGAAGAACGGATTTGTCACGTCCGTTCGAGAGTCGTACTTCGCGCTCCACCGCCCCATCTCGTAGATCACGGGCAGCAGATCCAGCGCTTTCTGTGTCGGAGAATACCGAAACTGCCGCTTGTCGTCTGGATCGCCGGACTTGGTGATCAGACCCTGCTGCTCGAGCCGGACGAGCCGGTCGGCCAGAATATTCGTCGAAATGCCTTCTTCGGAGCTCAGGAACTCGTGATAGCGCTGCTTTCCCCGGGCGATCACGTCCCGAAGGATCAGCAGACTCCACCTGTCGCCGATCGCTTCCAGCGCGAGTGAAATCGGACAGTTCGAGCGTGGCTCCCGTTCCATAGATCTCAGTATGCACAAAATACTTGCATTTTGCAAGTACCCGTGGTAACCTCGGCTCACTTGCAAATCACAAGTTAATTGTCCGTGAGAGTGGGGTGCCAACCAATGCCTGCCATCGAGCCAGCCAGCGTAAACGGAACGGGCGCGGCCCCGACGCCCGCCACGAACCCGGCGATGCGGCCCCGCGAGGGCGCGGCGGACGGCGATCGCGGCGGCGCAGATCCGGCCGCCGCTGGGACGCGCACGCGTCCGGGGTCTCGGGTGCGCGGGTGGCTGTTCGGGGTGATTCTGGCGGTGATCGCCACCGCTGTGTTCTACACCGTTCATTACTTCGGCTACGCCGGAACCCATCCGAGCACCGACGACGCCTTCGTCCAGGGCGACACCACCATCATCAGCGCGAAGGTCTTCGGCCGGGTCGGCCGGGTGCTGGTGCGGGGATACCAGCACGTCCACAAGGGGGAGCCGCTCGTCGAGCTCGACCCAGTGGATGCGCGGATCGCCCTCCAGCAGGCGCAGGCCGCCTTTGATGCCGCGGAGACGCGGGTGCGGCAGGCCGATGCCGCCCTGAATGCCCAGCAGCATCAGGCCGGCGCGGCGCTCGCGCAGGCGCAGGCCGCCCAGGCGGCGGCGGACGCACGGGTTCCGCAAAGCCGGACGACCGTCACGCTGGAAGATCAGACCGTCCGGCAATCGATCTCGATGGCCGAAGCCCAACTCGCCGCGGCCACCGCCCAGGTCACCTCGGCGCGCTCTAATCTCGACAAGTCCCGCAACGACCTCGCGCGGGCACGCGAGCTCTTCGCGGAAGGCGCGATTGCCTCGCAGCAGGTGGATCAGGCTCAGGCCGCGTACGCCGCCGCCGCCGCGCAGGAACAGAGCGCGGTGGATGCCGTGAGCCAGACTCGCGCGGCGCTTGCACAGGCTCAGGCCGCGCAGCTCCGCGTGCCGATCCGCCGGCTCGACGTCACCGCCGCGATCGCGCAGCAGGACCAGGCCGCCGCGGGGCTCGCGACCGCCCGCGCGGGATTCGACGTGGTGACGCAGCGGGAGGCGGAACTGGCCACCGCCCGCGCCGGGGTGGCACAGGCCGCGGCCCAACTCGCCGCCGCGCGCCAGCAGCTGGAGTACACGACGATCTTTGCCCCCGACGACGGGCTCGTGGGGAGCGACGTTCCGGTGCAGCCCGGCCAGGTCGTCCAGCCCGGTCAGACGCTGCTCACGCTCGTGTTCGCGTCGCGCCGGTGGGTGCAGGCCAACTTCAAGGAGACCCAGCTCGGCGGCGTGCGGATCGGACAGCCCGTGACGATCCGGGTCGATCTCCTGGGCCGCACCTTCCGCGGCCACGTCGAGCAACTCGGGCCGGCCACCGGCGCGGCCCTCTCGCTTCTGCCGGCCCAGAATGCCACGGGAAACTTTACCAAGGTCGTGCAGCGGGTGCCCGTGCGCGTCGCCCTGGACGACGCTCCCGACGACCTCCAGGTCGGGCTCTCCGTCGAGGCGACGGTCGACACGACGAGGCGGCCGGGACCGGCCCGCGGTGCCGTTGCCGGCGCACGCCGATGAACGCGCCGAATAAGTGGCTCGTCACCGCGGCGATCTCGCTCGGCACGCTGATGGGCACGATCGACACCTCAATCGTCAACGTGGCGCTGCCCCACGTCCAGGCCACCTTCGGGGTCGCGGTGACCGAGGCGGCCTGGATGACCACGGCCTATTTGGCGGCAATTGTGGTGGTGCTGCCGCTCACCGGATGGTTGGGTCCCGCGTTCGGGCGTAAACGCGTCTACCAGACTGGGCTCCTCGTGTTCGTGGGGGCGTCCTTCCTGGCGGGGATCGCGCCAACGTTGCCGGTCCTCATCGCCGCCCGCGTGCTGCAGGGGATGGGTGCCGGGGTCCTCGGTCCCACCGAGCAGTCGATATTGCGAGAGACCTTCCCGCCGAAGCAGCAGGGACTCGCAGCCGGTCTGTACGGCTTGGTGCTGCTGGTGGGGCCGACCGTCGGTCCCCTGCTCGGCGGGTTCATCACCGACAATTACACGTGGCGCTGGATCTTCTTCATCAACCTCCCGGTCGGGCTGCTCGGCTTCGCGTTGGTGGCCGCGGTTATCCGCGAGACCGCCTTGAGCCAGGCGCCGCGGACGCGGTTCGATTTTGTGGGGGTCGGCTTCATGGCCGTGGGACTGTCGAGTCTCGTGGTCGCCCTGGAGCAGGGCAATCGGTGGGAGTGGTTCGACTCCCCGCTGGTATGGGGACTCACCCTGGCCGCCGTGTCGGGACTGCTCCTGTTCGTCGTTTGGGAATTGTTCGGCACGGAAACGCCGGCCGTGGATCTGCGCATTCTCGGCAACCGCGCGTTCGTCGCCGCGTGGCTCAGCGTCGGCGTCGTCGGGTTCGGCCTCTTCAGCGGCCTGATCCTCGTCTCGCTGTTCCTGCAGCAGGGGCTCGGCTACACCGCCCTGCAGACCGGTCTCAAGTTCTTCCCCCGGGGGCTCGTGTCGATGGCCGTCTCGCCGATCGGAGGGATGATCGCCGGCCTCCTCGGTCCCCGGTTTGTCGTGGGACCGGGGCTTGCGCTCGCCGGCGTGTCGATGATCCTGATGTCTCGTTGGACGCTCGACGCGGGAGACCCTCAGGTGGTGCTCCCAATGGTGCTGCTCGGACTCGCGTTCCCCATGATGGTCGTCCCGCTCATGTCCGCGGCGCTCAACGCCGTCGAACGGCCCAAGGCGATCGGGGCGGCGAGTCTCATGAACCTGATCCTCCAGTTGGGCGGATCGTTTGGGACCGCGGTGATCACGACGCTGCTCGAACGCGGCACGACCCTGTTCCACGCGCGCCTCGCGGAGCAGGCGCGGCCCGACCATCCCGCGTGGGCGCAGGCCGCGCATCAGGTGACGGCCCTAATGGTGCGCGGCGGCAGCGACGCGACGGCGGCCCAACAGCAGGCCCTGGCCGTTCTCGACCGCGTCATCACCGGACAGGCCGCGGTCCTCTCGTTCGAGCACGGCTTTCAGGTCGTCGCGTTGTTCTTTTTCGGCGCGCTGCTCGCCGTGCCGTTTCTACCGGGGAAAATCCGCGCGACGCCGGGAACCCCCGCGATCATCGAACACTAGAACGCCGAAGCCGGAGTTGAGGGTGTCATGACGACAATCCAGATCCGCAGCGCGCGCGACGAGGACCGCGAAGCGATTCGGAACGTGACGCTGGCGGCCTACGAAGAATACGCGCTGGCGATCCCGGAGCCGTTCTGGCTCGCGTACCGGCGCCATTTGCTGGCCACGCTCGAGACGAAGGGTCCGGAAGATCGCATCGTCGCCGAGCGCGGCGGGCTCGTCGTCGGAAGCGTGCTGCTCTACCCGCCCGCCGCGGGCGCGTATGGGCCGGCCGGCGGGGACGGCCGGTGGCCCGAGGTCCGTCTGTTGGCGGTGCTGCCCGAGGCCCGGGGGCACGGGGTGGGGAGCGCGTTGATGCGGGAGTGCGTGCGCCGCGCGCGCGAAATGGGCGCCCCGGTGCTCGGGCTGCACACGACGGACATGATGCGGGCCGCGGTCCGCATGTACGAGCGCATGGGCTTCACGCGCGCACCCGAGACGGATTTCGAGCCGGGCGGCGGGATCGTGGTGAAGGGCCTTCGTCTAGATCTGGCCGGCCTGAGGTAGCGGGCCAGCGGCCTCAGGATCCGCCCGCGCCCTCCGGTTCGCCGGCCACCAACTGGAGGAACGGATCGACGAGCCCAGGATCGAAATGCCGCCCGGCCTGCTCGCGGATGTAGATGACGGCCTGCTCTTTGCGGAACGCCGGCCGGTACGGACGGTCCGAGCGCAGCGCGTCCCAGGTGTCGGCAAGCGCGAAGATCCTCGCCGCGAGCGGAATCTGCGTTTCCGTCAGGCCGCGCGGGTACCCGGTCCCGTCCCACCGCTCGTGGTGGCAGTAAGGGATATCGAGCGCGGGCCGGAGGTAGGCGATCGGCGCCAGGAGCTCGTACGCGAGCACGGGATGCCTCCGCATGAGCGCCCACTCGTCGGGACTGAGCGGACCCGGCTTGAGCAGAATGCTGTCGGGAACGCCCATTTTTCCGATGTCGTGCAGCAGCGCGCCGCGCCGGATGTGCACCAGGTCGGTTTCGGGCAGCCCCATCATGCGCGCCATCCGCAGCGTCAGCTCGGCGACGCGTTCGCTGTGGCCCTCGGTTTCCTTGTCGCGCAGGTCGAGGGCCCGGGACCATCCGGCCAGGGTGGAGTCGTAGGCCTCCTGCAGCTCCGCGTCCGCGCGACGCTTCTCGCGCCGGAGATGCCGTTCGTCGAGCGCGCGCGCCACCGCCGCGCCGAGGCGCGCCAGGCGGTCCTTCAGCAGGTAGTCGACGACGCCGCGCTTCAACAGCTCGACGGCCGCCTCTTCGCCGATGGTCCCGGAGACCACGATCATCGGGACGTCGAGGCCGCGCTCCCGCAGCGCGTCCGCGGCCCTCAACGCGTCAAACCGCGGCAGGCTGTTGTCTGAAATGATGAGATCGAGATCGGCCGACAGCGCGGCGAGGTAGCCGGCCTCGGTGTCCACGACCTTCGCATCGACGGCGAAGCCGGCCCGCCGCAGCGCCCGCACTTCCAGCTCGGCGTGCGCCGCTTCATCCTCGATGATGAGCACGCGCAGCGGCCGCCCGCCCGAACCGGGCCCCGGCGGCCGCACGGAATCGTTCATCGCGCCGCGCTCATGCGTCCGCCGGCACAGGGGGCAGCTGATTCAACAACATCCAGTAAAATCCGACCGACCGGGCGGCGTCGGAGAACTGTTGAAAATCGACCGGCTTGACGATATAGCTGTTGACTCCGAGACGGTAGCACTCCGTAAGGTCGCGGTCCTCCGCCGACGAGGTCAACACCACGACGGGGATCATTCTGGTCCGCTCGTCGTGCTTGATCCGGCGCAGCACCTCGACGCCGTCCAATTTCGGCAGCTTGAGGTCCAGCAGGATCAGCCGCGCGGGCGGCGGATTGCTTCCGTCACGCGGCAGCAGCACGTCCACGGCCTCGGCGCCGTCCCGGAGCACGCGGATGTTGTTTGTCACGTGGTGGCGCTTCAGCGCGCGCACCGTGAGCTCGGCGTGCTCGGGGTTGTCCTCGATCAATATGATTTCGACAGACCCGTCGGTCATGACAAACCCGGTGTCCAGCATTTCTCAACAAAGTATTATACACAACACGACATGACTTAACGGACGTCGCCGGCCGTCTCTCGAGACCGGGCCGCGGCCGCCCGCGGCTGCGACCCCCGCCAGGTTTCGGGGCGGGTCAAGCGGTCGAAAATCTATTGAGTGCCACGAGGAGGTGGCCAATTACAACTACTACGGGCCGCAGCCGTATTACGGCGCCACGTGCCAGACGTATTACTCCGGCGGGATGATGTACTCGAACTGCCCGCCGCAGCCGTACACCTACTACAACAACGGGCCGTATTACTCGCCGTATTACACGTACTACTATTACGGTCCGTCGCCGTCGGCGGGATCGCGTGAGCGGTAGCTCCTAAGGGTCACCGCTCGGTTTTTTTCGGTAGGCTATGAGGGTGCGGCGGGCGGCCGCGCCCTCATCGCTTGTTGGTGAGAAGAACGCCCGCCAACGGAGGGGGACGCGGTGGCATCGATCGATCCGCTGGACGCGTTTCAAGCGTTGGACCTGCGCGTGGGGCGGGTCACGGCCGCGGAGCCGCTCGACGGGGCGAAGAAGCCGGCCTACCGGCTGACGATCGATTTTGGGCCCCTCGGCACGCGCGGGTCGAGCGCGCAGCTTACGAGACTGTACCGCGCGGAGGAACTGGTCGGACGCTCGGTCATCGCCGCGGTCAACCTCGGCGTTCGGCGGATCGCCGGCTTTACGTCGGAAGTGCTCGTGCTCGGCGTGCCGGACGAGCACGGCCGCGTCGTGCTCCTCTCCACGGAGCGCGACGTGCCGGCCGGCGGGCGGGTGTTCTAGCCTGACAGCCGGGGACGCGACGGTGACGCCGCTCTACCCGGAGGTCGAGCCCTACGAGCGCGGGATGCTCGACACCGGCGACGGCAACCGCGTGTACTGGGAGACGTGCGGCAATCCGCGCGGGAAGGCGGCCGTGGTCCTGCACGGCGGTCCCGGCTCGGGATGCGCCCCGTGGCACCGCCGGCTTTTCGACCCCGCGGCCTACCGCGTCGTACTCTTCGACCAACGGGGGTGCGGACGCAGCACGCCGCACGCGAGCGACCCGGCCACGAGCCTCACGGCCAATACGACCCCGAACCTGATCGAGGATATCGAGCGGCTGCGCGGGCACCTCGAAATCGAGCGGTGGCTCGTGCTGGGCGGATCATGGGGCAGCACGCTGGCCCTCGCGTACGCGGAGCGGCATCCGGCGCGTGTTACGGAGATCGTCTTGTTCGGCGTGACGACGGGCCGGCGCCGGGAGTTCGACTGGTGGTTCCGCGGCGGCGCGTCGGTCCTCTTTCCGGCCGAATGGGAGCGGCTGCGCGCGGCGCTCCCGGCGGCGGACCGCGACGGCGACATCGTCGAAGCGTATTACCGGCTGCTTCACGATGCCGATCCGGCAGTCCGCCGGCGGGCGGCGGCCGATTGGTGCACCTGGGAGTCCGCCGGACTCACGTGGCCCCCGGCGCCGCGGCTGTCCCCTCGATTCACCGACCCCGTCTACGCGATGGCCTTTGCCCGGCTCGTGACGCACTACGTCCGGCGCGACGCGTGGCTCGAGGACGGGGTGCTCTTGCGGGACGCCGGTGCACTCGCCGGCATCCCCGGCGTCATGGTGCAGGGCCGTCTCGATTTCGGAGCGCCGATCGCCTGGGCGTGGGATCTTAGTAAGGTGTGGCCGCGCGCGGAGCTGGTGGTCGTCGCCGGCGCGGGGCACGCCGGCGATCAGCCCGGCATCGCCGCCGAACTGGTCCGCGCTACGACTCGGTTCGCGAGGGCGCGGTAGACTTTTTTGGCTCGCCGGGCGTGCCGGGCTTCGGCTCGGGCGTCTTCGGACGCACGCCGGCGGCAGCGGCCGGCGCTGCGGCCGTCTTCGGTGCTTGATGCGACGGCGGGATGTCGGACACGATCGACATCAGCCGGCCGAGCCCGATCTGCTCCACAAGTTGACGGATCGGGCGCACGGCCACCACGGTCACATCGCAGCCGAGGCGCTCCGCCCGCTGACCGGCGCGCAGCAAAATGTGGAGGCCGACACTGTCGATGTACCGCAGGCCGCGAAAGTCGACCACGATGTCGCGACGGGTGTCGATCAGGCTGAAGAGCGCATCTGCCAGCAGATTCGCATTGGCCAGATCGATATCGTCGAACACGCTGATGATCGTGCCCGCTTCGGTTTCCTCGACCCGATAGCTTACCCGCATGGCTAACTATTCTAGGTGTTACCCTGGATCGCCACGTGCTTAGCCTCTCGGGGTTGGGCACAGCCCTCAGCGTCCCGCCAGGCGCCGCCCGGCCTGCCGAATCACGTCGAGCAGCGCCACCAGATCCGGCTCCGCCGTCGCATAGTGAAGGATGCAGGCGCGAAGCGCAAAGCGGCCGCGGAGGACGGCGTTGGTCAGAAACGCCTCTCCGCCGGCCTGGACTTCCTGCATGATCGTCTTGTTCAATTCGTCGAGGCGCGCGTCGTCGCGCGACCAGCCGTCGGGCACGTACCGGAAGCAGACGATCGACAGCGTGACCGGCGCCGACAACTCGAAGTCCGGCGCGGTCTCCACCATCCCGGCGAGCCGGCGGGCGAGGACGGTGTGCCTCGCCACGTGCGCGGCGGCGCCGCGCCGCCCGAGATGCTGGAGCGTCATCCACAACTTGAGCGCGCGAAAACCGCGGGTCTGCTGGAAACCGTACTCCGAGTACCACGGCAGGCCTCCGAAGCCTTTGCCCTCCTCGGTCTGCAGATACGGGGGCACCAGGCTGAACGTGTCCCGCAGCAGCCGGCCGTCGCGGACGAGCGCGCAGCCGCACTCGACGGGGACGGAGAACCACTTGTGAGGATCGATCGCCAGCGAATCGGCCCGGGCCATCCCGGCATAGTGGGACGCCGCGGACGGGTCGAGCACGCCGGGCGCGCCGTACGCCCCGTCGACGTGGAACCACAGACGTTCCTCCGCACAGACGCGGGCGACCGAGTCCAGCGGATCGATCGCCCCGGTGTTGACGGTTCCGGCGCTTGCGCTCACGCAGAAGGGACGGCGTCCGGCGGCGCGATCCCGCGCGATCGCCTCCCGGAGCGCCGCGACGTCGAGCCGCCACGCCGCGTCGACCGGCACCGTCCGAACCGCGTTCGCGCCGAGGCCGAGCAACTCAGCCGACTTGCGCAGGCAGCTGTGCCCTTCCTCGGACATGTACAGGACCAGGCCGGCCTGCGGCAGGCCGGCGCTCCGCACGTCACCCCCGAGCTCGGCGACCGCGTGGTGACGGGCGGCGGCCAAACAGGTGAGCGACGCCATCGACCCGCCGCTCGTGAGCAGGCCCATCCCGCCCTCGGCGGGATAGCCGAGCAGCTCCGCCAGCCAGCGGACCGCGCACCGCTCGAGATAGATCGCGGCGTGGTCACCGCCGGCGCAGCTCGGGTTCATCGCCGCCGCGAGCAATTCGGCGAGCACCGCGATCGGAGCCGGCGGCGCATTGACCCACCCAAAGAAACGCGGATGCCCGTTGCCCATCGGGTGCGGGAGCACGAATTCCTGGAAGCGGCGCAGTGCCGCCTCCGGCGCAAGACCGTCCTCGGGCAGCGGCTGCTCGAGGAGCGCGCGGCGCTCTTCGACGGTCATCGGACGAAACACGGAACGTCCGCGGATGCCGGCGAGATAGTCCGAGACGAGATCCACCGTCCGGTGGGCGAGGCGCCGGAACTCCTCCGGGTCGATCTCGAGCGTCGGCCTATCTTCGTGCCCCGAGGCGTCGAACGCGTCGGCCATGGTCTCCTCCGTATGGGAATCTCACGCCTTGATTGGCCGGCGCCGGCGCGCGATCATGCACCGCCCAGATCGAATGGGTGAGGGCGCACACACTGTGAGCGGCTCGTAGCGATCTTGTGAATAATCCTTCATAAACGCCGTCCCGCGGAACAGAAGCCGCGGCACCCGGCGTTTGCGAGGGTAGAGTAAACGGGAGCGCCGTACGTGGCGTGACCTCGCAAGGAGGACGACGGCATGAAGCAAGGCAGACTCGCGATCGTCGCCGCGGGCGTCGCATTGGTCGCGGCCGCCGCGATGTGGCAGAGTTCGGCGGGCGGCACATCGGTCCCGCGGACGTTCGCCGCCGCGGCGCCGGCCACGCCGATCCAGGTCCCGGCCGCCGCGCAGCGGTTCGTGATCGATCCGCAGGTGTCCGAGGCCTCGTACCACGTCGGCGAGACGTTCTTCCGCGACAATCAGTTCAAGGTCGCGGTCGGCGTCACGCACGACATCCAGGGCGATATCTACGTGGACCGCTCACGGCCGGATCAGAGCCGCATCGGGCCGATCACCATCAACGTCAACCAGCTCACGTCGGACAGCCGGCACCGCGACAGCGCGATTCGGGGCCGCTGGCTGGAATCCGACAAGTACCCGACGGCCGTCTTCATGGCTACATCGATCGAGGGCCTGCCGAAGACGTATGTCGCCGGCCAGACCGTCCGCGTGCGGATCTCCGGCAACCTCACGGTGCACAACGTCACCAAACCCACCGTGTTTACCGGCACGCTCAAGCTGAGCGGCGACACCCTGACCGGCGCGATGGAAACCACGGTGCTGATGAGGGACTTCGGCTTCGATCCGCCGAGCATCATGATGCTGCAGACCGAGGACAAGGCGACGCTCGACTTCCAGTTCACCGCCCACCCGTTCGGCGCGTAGGCGGCAGGCAAGGCACCCAGACCGCCCTCGTTGAACTATCCTTTCCTCCGCGGGGCGCGCGCGCACCGCGCGCGGCCCGGGAGAGGAGGATACGGTTGTCCACGTCTTCGCGCCCCGAAGCGCCCCCTAAGCGTCCGATCGCGGTCGACGATATCTTAAAGTGGAAAGTGGCCGGCGCGCCGGTCCTGTCGCCCGACGGCGGCCGGATCGTCTGTCCCCTCACGATCGTCGACGACCCCGCCAACGGTTATCAGATCCACCTCTGGCTGGTGCCGGTTCCGGCGGCCTCGGAGTCGAATCGGCCGGCGCCGCGACAGCTCACCACCGCACGGTCCCGCGACACGGGGCCGCGCTGGTCGCCGGACGGCACCCGGGTCGCCTTCATTTCCGACCGCGGCGGAACGAAGCAGGCCTGGGTGATCTCGATCGACGGCGGCGAGGCGCGGCCGTTGACCTCGGGCTCGCTCGCGCCGGCGGAACTGGCCTGGTCGCCCGACGGCAAGTCGGTCGCGTTCAGCGGCAAGCCGGAGGCCGCGGGCCGCCCCGAGCAGAGCGACGTACGCGTCATCTCGCGGCTGCATTACAAGCAGGACGGCGAAGGCTTCTGGGACGGCCGGTGGAAACAGATCTTCGTTGTTCCCGCCGCCGGCGGGGACGCCCGCCAGATCACCCAGGGAGACTACGATCACATGGCGCCCGTCTGGTCGCCCGACGGGGCCCTTCTCGCGTATACCGGCAACGCCTTGCCCGACGCGGATCTCGATCCGCGCAACGACCTGTGGATCATCCGCGCGGACGGCGCCGGCTCGCCGCGACGCCTCACGCGCACCATCGGCGCCGTCGAAACGCCGGCCTGGTCGCCAGACGGCGAGCGGATCGCGTATCTCGGCCACGACAGCGCATGCGGCGGGGCCACCCTTGTGCGCCTCTGGGTCGCCGCTGTGGACGGGGCCGAGCCGGCGTGCGTAACCGGCGGCTACGAGGGGAACATCGGACATCACATCGGGAGCGACGTGCGCTCGCAGCCGAGCTCGGGCGGTCTCACCTGGGCGCCGGGCGGCGACCGGATCTACTTTCTCACGACGGAGCGCGGCAACTGCCAGGTTGCATCGGCATCCCTCGCGGACGGCGCCGTCCGGCTCGAGACGGCAGGAGAGCACGATCTCATCGGCTGCTCGCTCGACGCCGCGGGCCGCCGCGTCGCCTGCGTCGAGACCGACCCGCTCACCCCGGGTGAAGTGGCGGTCGCCGAGCTCGGCGGCGGTCGCCCCGCGGCCTTCCGGCGCCTGTCGGCGTGGAACGCGCCGCTGGCCGGCGCGCTGGCGCTCGCGCGGCCGGAACGGTTCGAGTACAAAACCCCGGACGGATACGTGTTCGACGGCTGGGTGATGAAGCCGGCCGGCGCCGGCCGCCGCGTGCCCGCGGTCCTGGAAATCCACGGCGGTCCCCACGGCTCGTACGGCCACACGTTCTCGAATCAGCTGCAGCTCATCTGCGCCGCGGGCTACGGCGTCGTCTACACGAACCCGCGGGGCAGCCACGGCTACGGACAGGCCTTCCTCGCGGCGACCCACCACGACTGGGGCGGCGGCGATTACGAGGACCTGATGGGGGCGCTGGACCGCGCGCTGGCGCTCCACGAGTGGATCGATCCGGACCGGCTCGGGGTGTGCGGCGGCAGCTACGGCGGCTACATGACCAACTGGATCCTCGGGCACACCCAGCGGTTCCGGGCCGGCGTCACGCTGCGCAGCACGTGCAACCGCTACAACCATTGGGGCACCGGCGATATCGCCTATCACGGGGCGGACTGGGAGTTCCCCGGCGCACCGTGGGAGTCCCCGGAGTTCTACCTCGAGCGATCCCCGATCACATACGTGCGCCAGATGAAGACCCCGCTGCTCATCCTGCACGGCGAGAACGACCTGCGGTGCTCGATCGAACAGGCGGAGCAGTTGTTCGTCGCGCTCCGGCGGCAGGGGACGCCGACGCTGTTCGTGCGCTTCCCGGGCGAAAGCCACAGCATGTCCTCGTCGGGGCAGCCCCGGCACCGCACCGAAGAGATGACGCACCTGCTCGGATGGTTCCACACGCACCTCGGCGCGCGGGCGGCCAACGGCCGGGCGCGCGAGCCAAAGGAGTGAGCGCGATGGACTACGCGGCGGCGGACGCCTACCTCAGCAAGCAGCGGGAGCGGCATCTCGCCGAACTGCAGGACTTCCTCCGCATTCCGAGCGTCAGCGCGCTTCCGGCCCACCGCCCGGACATCGCGCGCGCCTCGGAGTGGCTCGCGGAGCGTCTGCGGGCCACCGGCGTGCCCGAAGTCCGCATCATGCCGACGAGCGGCAACCCGGTCGTCTACGGCGCGTGGCCCGCGCGGGATGGGGCGCCGACGATCCTCTTGTACGGACACTACGACGTGCAGCCGGTCGACCCGGTCGCGCTGTGGCAGACGCCGCCCTTCGAGCCGGCGATCCGCGAGGGCCGGCTGGTCGCCCGCGGCGCGAGTGACGACAAAGGCAGTCTGTTCATCCCGCTGCTCGCGCTCGAGGCGATCGGCAGCATCGCCGGCGGGCCGCCGGTCAACCTCAAGTTTCTCTTCGAGGGCGAGGAAGAGACCGGCAGTCCAAACCTGGCGCCGTTCCTGCACGAGCACCGCGCGCTGCTCGCGGCGGACGTGACGGTGAGCGCGGACGGCGGCCAGTGGGACGTCGAGACGCCGTCGCTCGCGCTCGGGAACCGCGGCCTCACGGGCCTGCAGATCGATCTGCGCGGCGCCGCGACCGATCTGCACTCCGGGACCTACGGCGGGGCCGTCGCCAATCCGCTTCACGCGCTGGCCGCGCTGCTCGCCGGCATGCATGACGCGGACGGGCGGGTCACCGTCGGCGGGTTCTACGACGCGGTCAGGACGCTGAGCGCCGCGGAACGCCGCGAGCTCGCGCGGGTACCGTTCGACGAAGCGGCGCTGCGCGAGGAGCTCGGCATCGCGCAGTTCGTCGGAGAGCCGGACTACACGCCCCTCGAGCGCACGTGGATCCGCCCGACGCTCGAGGTCAACGGAATGTGGGGCGGTTTTCAGGGCGACGGCAGCAAGACTGTGCTGCCGAACGAGGCCCACGCAAAGATCACGTGCCGGCTGGTGCCCGATCAAGATCCGGATCAGATCGCGCAGGCGGTCGAGCAGCACATTCGCCGCCACGCGCCGGCGGGTGTCACGGTGACGGTGACGCGGTCCAAGGGAAAGGCCCGGCCGTACCTCATGCCGGCCGAGCACCCGAGCCTGGCGGCCGCGGCGAAGGCGCTCCGCGCGACATACGGCAAGGACCCCGTACGCGTGCGCGTCGGCGGGACGCTGCCGGTCTCAGACCTGGTCAAGCGGGAGCTCGGGACGTGGCTCGTGTTTTTCGCCTTCGGCGAGCCCGACAATCTGGTGCACGCGCCGAACGAGTTCCTCCGCCTGCAGACGTTCGACCGGGGAACGCGCGCCTACGTGCGCTTCTTCGACGAGCTCGGCCGAACCGACGCCGCGAGCCTGCGCGCGTAGAAGCCGGCCGCACGTGGAGAGCCCGGAGGTGGGGCCGGTCGCCGCTCAAACTGTGCCGCGCGGAGCGTAGGCGACCGGACTCGCGCGGCGGCAGTGACGCGCGAAGGCCGCGGGCCTGCCGGCCCGCGGCCTTCGCAATTACCTGTTTTCTACGGTCGTCTACCGGTTGTGCGTACCGTCTGAGCAGGACTGGCCCTGCGCGTTCGATTGACAGGTCTGTCGTGTATCCCGGCCACGTGAGCCGCCGCCATTGCCGTTGCCCGTAGGCGTGTAATTCGGCCGCTGGTACTGCTGCTGGTATTGCTGCGGCCGTTGGTAATTGTACGGCTGCTGCTGCTGGTACTGCTGCGGCCGCTGGTAATTGTACGGCCGCTGGTAATTGTACGGCTGCTGCTGGTACTGCTGCGGCCGTTGGTAATTGTATGGCTGCTGTTGCTGGTACTGCTGCGGCCGTTGGTAATTGTACGGCTGCTGTTGCTGGTACTGCTGCGGCCGTTGGTAATTGTACGGCTGCTGTTGCTGGTATTGCTGCGGCCGTTGGTAATTGTACGGCTGCTGTTGCTGGTATTGCTGCGGCCGCTGGTAATTGTACGGCTGCTGCTGCTGGTATTGCTGCGGCCCGCGATAGTTGTCGTTCGGCCGCGGCGGCACCGGCGTGTAGTTCAGCCGCGGATACTGCTGATACTGTCCCGGCTGTGTGGTGTACGGTTGCTGATACTGAGCCGGCCGGGGATCGTTCACCGGCCGCTGATAGGGCGCGCCGTCCGTCCGGTGGAACACGACGGAGCCGCGCGTGTCGCCGTAGTGCACCGGCGCGTCGCCGCGATACGGGCCGGAGTACGCGCGGTACTCGGGCCGATAGTAGTACGAACGGTATGGGCCGTAATACGGGTACCGCTCAAAGCGTCCATCACGGTCGCGAACCACGAGGAATTCGAGCCCGCTGAAGACCGTGACGCCCAATACTATGCCCGCGAGCGGCGCGGCGGCAAAGACGACGGGGCACACGGCGGGGTACGGGCCGGCATACACCCGGTACTCGGGCCGGTAGTAGTAGCGGTAGTACTCGCCGTAGTACGGATAGCGCCAGTAATGGCCTCCGCTGTCGCGGACGAGGAGATAGATCAGCCCGGCGAGCGCGATCGTTCCAAGGACGACGCCGATGAGTGGAAGCGGAGACACGGCCTCCTGTTGAACCGGGAGCACTGCCGGTGCCACGCCTGCCTGCGTGGTCGTATCGATGCGGGTCGCGACGAACTCGTTGCCGCTCGGGACCAGCCAAACGGTCGCCTGACTGCCGACGTACTGCTGCAGGTCACAAAGCGAGATGGCTTGGGAATCGACTAGGACCGAGGTGTTTGGAGCCACCGCGATCGTATTGACACTGTCAGGAGTGGCGACGACGACCGTCCCTTGCTGACAGTCGACCGCCTGGATGGTGCCCTGGACCTGCACGGTGGACTGCGCGCTTCCCACGCCGGCAAGCCCAAGCAGCGGTACCAGCACCCCAAGTACGAGTGCGACCCACTTCCGCATCCGTTCCTCCGATCCGAGTCGCGATGCGCGCTTTCCCGGCGGGGCGCGATCCCGCCCGATCGGTCGGACCCGCGTTGAGGCAGCGCCCCCGCGCTCCGTTATGTCTGAAGCATATCGGGCGCCGTTGAATAAGTGATGAATAAATCATGAAATTGAGGGTGGAGCGGCGGCGGAAAAAGAGGAGGCCGTCCGAGCGGGGCGATCGCGTCGAGAAGGGGTGGTACTGACCGGGCGCCCGGCAGTTTGACCGGCCGCGAGTGCTGGTTCGGGTGGTGCCGCGGCCGCTTGTTGTCGGGTCTGTTTGCCGGGAAGGGGGTCCAGCTGGTACAACCGGGCGCCCGGCAGTTCTTGACCACACGCGAATGAAAACTGAGGTGAGCGTAGCACCCATGCATGAAGAAGCCGTGAAGATCTCATGGAGAAAATCCCCTTGCCGGCAGGCACATGCCGGGACGGCATGACTCGGACGCGGTGAGATGTCCCCGCGTCATGCCGCCAATGAGATGATGTTCGCCGGCGCCTAGCGCCGCGGCGGCGCGCTTGTGCAGGAAGCCCCGGCCTGTTGCGGAATCAGACAGCCTCATGGCGACCCTGGTCGTCCAAGCTCTGAACACGGCGGTGTACACCGCCGTGCTTTTCCTGATCGCCGGCGGACTGAGCCTCGTGTATGGGGTCATGCGGGTCGTGAACTTGGCCCACGGCAACCTCTACATGCTCGGCGCCTTCGTAATGGCATGGGCGGTGGGCGGCGCGGCCACCGGGGTCGTGCCCCCGCTGCTGCTCCTCCTGCTGCCGGTCGCCGGTGTGACCGTCGGGCTGGTGGGCGCCGTGATCGAACCCACGCTGCTGCGCCCGCTCTACAACCGGGCCGAAGAATATCAGCTGCTGCTGACCTTCGGACTGCTGCTCATTCTCGAAGACGCGATCAAGTTCGTGTTCGGGCCGACGCCGTTGTCGGCCAGCACGTTGTGGTCGGCCTTCGGACCCATCTCGGTGCTCGGCTCCGACTACCCCGCCTACAACCTGCTCGTCATCACCGTCGGAGGGGTGAGCGCCGTCCTGCTCTGGGCGTTCGTGTACCGGACGAGGTTCGGCGTGATGCTGCGGGCGACGTCGCAGAACCGGAAGATGGCGGTCTCGCTCGGCATCAACGTCCGGGCCCTCTACGTGCTCGCGTTCTCGATTGGGTGCCTCATGGCCGGGATCGCCGGCGCGGTGATCGTCCCCGTGCAGGGCGCCGTACTCGGCATGGGCGTGGACGCGCTCGTCCTCTCGTTCGTCGTCGTCGTCATCGGCGGGCTGGGGAGCCTCGAAGGCGCGCTGGCCGGAGCTTTCATCGTGGCGGTCGTGCGTACGCTGGCGATCACGTTTTTCCCGGAGCTCGAACTCGCGGTCCTGTACCTGATGGCGGCCGCCGTGCTGGTCACGCGGCCCGCGGGGCTGTTCAGCCGGTCGTCCTCGTGAACGACACCGCCGTCACGGCCGCGCGCCCCGCGAAGCCGGTCCCCGCCGGCGCCTATCTGGCGCCGCTCGCCGTGCTGCTGCTCATCATCCCGTACGTCGCGCCGGCCTACCAAACGATCCTGCTCTCGTACGGGCTGGCGTTCGCGATCGCGGCCCTCGCCCTCAACCTGCTGCTCGGGTACACGGGCCTCTTGTCGTTCGGGCACGCGGCGTTTTTCGGCGCCGGTGCGTACGCGGCCGGGTTCATGGGCAAGTACTGGAACATCGGCTCGATGGAAGTGTTTCTCGCCGCGGGGGCGCTGTCGGGCGTCGTCATCGCCGCGCTGTTCGGCATCGTGTGCGTGCGCTACACGAAGATCTTCTTCTCGATCCTGGTGCTCGCGCTCTCACAGGTGCTGTGGAGCCTGGCCTTCAAGCTGTTTTGGGTGACCGGCGGAACCGACGGCCTGCGCGTCCCGACGCCCACCCTGCTCGGCGGCCTCCTGGGGACGCCGGCCGACAAAGTGGCGTTCCTCTCGCACCAGTACTACTACTACACGCTCGGCGTATTCGCGATCTGCGCCGGCCTGATGTGGCTGATCCTGCACTCGCCGTTCGGCCAAGCCCTCCAGGCGATCCGGGACAACGAGGTCCGCGCCGAGTTCATCGGCATCCGCGTCCGCCGGTACCGCTGGATCGCGTTCGTCCTGTCCGGCATGTTCGCCGCGGTCGCCGGCACGCTGTGGGCGCCGCTCAACGGCCTCGCCACGCCGGAGGCGCTCTACTGGCCGTTCTCCGGGGAGATCGTCTTCATGGCCGTGCTCGGCGGCTTCCGGACGTTCTCGGGCCCGATCATCGGCGCGGTGGTGTTCAATTACCTTAAGGCGTACGCGGTCGGCCGCACGGAGTACTGGCAGCTGCTGCTCGGAGTCGTGCTGGTGATCCTCGTCATGGCGATGCCCGAAGGCATCATGGGCGCCCTCGGGCGGATCGGCCGCCGCGTCCGCGGGGAGAGCTGACATGGCGCAGCTGCTCGCCGCGCAGGGGCTTCGGAAGTCGTTCGGGGACAACCATGCCGTCGACGGCGTCGACTTCTTCGTCGAGCAGGACCGTCTCGTCGCCATCGTGGGCTCGAACGGCGCCGGCAAGACCACGCTTGTGAACCTGATCACCGGCCTGCTGGCGCCGGACGAAGGGACGATCGTCTTCGCCGGGCGCGACGTCACGACGCTGCCGGTCTTCGGCCGCATCAAGGCGGGAATCGCGCGCAGCTTCCAGCTGGTCAACCTGTTCGACCTCATGACGGTGCTCGACAACGTGCGGCTGGCCGTCTTCACGCGCGAGAACAAGACACACCAGGCGCTGCGCCTCGCCGACCGCGACCGGGAGTCCGAGGACGAGGCCCGCGGGGTCCTCGCCGACTTCGGCCTGGGGGACAAATGGAACGTCGCGGCCGGGGGGCTCGCGCAGGGAGAGCGGAAGCTGCTCGACGTCGCGCTGGCCTACGCGCTCCGGCCGAAGCTGATCCTCCTTGACGAGCCGACGAGCGGCGTGGGCACGCGCGAGAAGAGCCAGATTATGGACCGCATCGAGTCGGTCGTGCGGTCGCGCGGCCTCAGCGCGGTCATCGTGGAACACGACATGGACATCGTCTTCAAGTACTCGGACACGATGGTCATGATGCACGAGGGCCGCGTGCTGGCCGCCGGCGCGCCGGAGGAGGTCGTGCGCGACGAGCGCGTGGCCGCGATGCTCGGGAGGACCGCGGCGCGATGACCGAGCCCGGGACCGTGCTCGCGCTGCACGACGTCAACACCTACCGGGGCCAGGCCCACGTGCTCCGCAACGTGTCGCTCGCCGTGCACAGCGGCGAAACCGTGTGTCTGGTCGGCCGGAACGGCGCCGGCAAGACCACCACGATGGAAAGCCTGATGGGTCTCCTGCCCCTGCGCTCGGGTTCGGTGACGTACCACGGGCGGGAGATCACGGGGACCGCGCCGCACGTCCGGGCGCGGCTCGGCATCGGCTACGCGCCCGACGACTGCGGGATCTTTCCGGATCTGACGGTGGCGGAGCATCTGCGCATCGGGGCGTGGCTGGCCGGCACCGAACGCGCCAAGGACGGCGGCCGCGCGCGGCACAGCGACGCGATCGACGAGCTGTTTCCGGAGCTGCGGCGGCTCGCGCCGCGCAAGGGGCTGCACCTGAGCGGCGGCGAGAAGAAGATGGTCGCGATCGCCCGCTCCATGTCGCTGCTGCCGTCCGTGCTGCTCCTCGACGAGGCGTTCGAGGGCCTCGCGCCGGTCGTCGTGAACCGGTTCGCCGACGCCGTCCGCAAGATTCAAGACATGGGCATCTCGATGCTGATCGCCGAGTCGAACGTCGTGAGCGCCGCCAAAGTCGCCGACCGGCTGTACGTCATCGACCGCGGCGAGATCGTCTTCCAAGGCACGCCGGCCGACGTCTTTGCGAACGAGTCCGTCATGCAGATGATCCGCGGGTAGGGGAGCCCATGAAGGGAATCGCACGCGGCATCTTCGGCGTCTTCGCGACGATCTGGCGGGCGATCCGGGCGAGGCCGCTCGTCTTCGCCGGCGTCGCGCTGGCGGTCGTGGCCCTCGACATTTTCCTGCCCGTCATCGTGCTGTCGGTGTTCCGCAAGCCGTACGACTACTTCACGTTCAACCCCTGGCTCAAGCACGCGCCGGCGTGGGCGTTGTCACCGACCGTAACCCTCGCGCGCAAGATCGAGTTCCTCTCGAACGTGGCCATCTTCTGGTTCATCGCCAACAGCCCATACGACGAGCCGGCCTGGGGGTTCTCCGCGGGCATCCCCGACATCACCCGCTGGCTCTACATGGGCGCCGTGTTCGGGGCGTACTTCGCGCTGTGGTTCTACGCGCGGGCGCGGCGGACCGCCGGCCGGTGGGCGGCCTCGGGCGGCGGGCGCGGTGGGGCCGCCAGCGCCATTCTGAGCACGCTCGGTCTCTTCACGTCGCCGTGCGGGGTCACCGGATGCGGCGCTCCGATCCTTCCCGTCCTCGCGCTCGCCCTGCAGGGCCTGACGAGCGGCACGCTCACGCTGCTCGCGACCATCTCGCACATCGCCAGCGTGGCTGTGCTCTACGGGGCCACGCTCGCCGTGCTCGTGCTGGCGTGGCTGATCAACCGGGCCGAAACGGCGGGGCCGGCCGCGTCACGAACCGTGGACCGGGGACACACCGGGACCGCGCCCGCCTAGCCGGCAGACCCGCACAGCACCACATCCCGCCGCCGGGCGTTGCAGCGTCCGCGGCGCTTCCGTGACAGTTTTCCGCATGAAGGAACCTCCCCACGGGCGGCTAATGTACGCGGTTACCATTGCCCGGTGCCGGCCGGTTTCGGGCGGCCGGGTGGTTTCCGACGGCGTTTCGCACAGCCAACAGGGGGTGGGGAATTTTGGTCGATCAGAGCAGGACGGATAACAAGAAGCCGAAGAACGAGAAGAACGAAGTCAGCCGTCGAGATTTCTTCAGCCAGATGGGCATCACCGTGGGAGCAGCGGCCATCGGAGCGGCGGCCCTCGGGGGCGCGGCAGGGCACCTCGTTGATCCCGAACCCGTGCGCGCCCAGGGCAAGATTCCGGACACGCCGTACAAGGTCGGTCAGATGACCTTCTTCTCCGGGCCGGCCGCGGTGCTCGGGGAGCCGATGTACAAGGGCACGATTCTGGCCGTGGACGAGATCAACGCCAAGGGCGGCCTGCTCGGCAAGCGCAAGATCGAGGTCGTCAAGGCCGACGAGAACGCCGGCACGGACGCGAACGTCAAGGAGCTGCGGCGCCTCAAGGTCTCCGAGAAGATCGACTTCTTCACCGGCATCACGTCCAGCGGCAACACGCCGGCGCTGGGCCCCGTCGCGGAAGAGCTGAAGGTGCTCACCATCTTCGTTGACGGCTGCACCGACTTTCTGTTCGACAAGGCCGTCCCGGATCCGAAGTACATCTTCCGCATTACGAACATCCAGTCGGCCGACGGCGTCACCGCGGCGATCGCGATGGCGCAGACGTACCCGCACGTGCAGCGCATCGCACACATCCATCCCGACTACTCGTACGGCCGGAACGCCTTCCAGCACGTCAAGGTCGTGAGCGAGAAGCTGCTGCCAGGCTCGCAGGTCGTCATGGAGGGATGGCCCAAGCTCGGCACCACGGATTTCGCCGCGCACATCACCAAGGCGATCTCCGCGAAGCCGGACATCCTCTTCACCTCGGTCTGGGGCGGCGACTACATCGCATTCTATAAGCAGGCGCTGGGGTACGGCCTCTACAAGAAGATGAAGTACGCCACCACGCTGGCGCTCGGCGTCGCGCCGCAGGCGATCGGCAAAGACCACCCCGAGGGCGTGATCGGCGGCTGCCACGCGAACTACTACTTCACATTCCCGGCAGGCCAGAAGTGGCCGCTCAACAACGCATTCGTCAACGCCTACTACGCGAAGTGGAAGGAGTACCCGAACTTCCAGGCCGAGGGCGGGTACACCGCCATGCACATGCTGCACACGGCGATCCAGAAGGCGAATAAACTCACCGGCAGCTGGCCGGACGACGAGGCGATCATCGGCCAGCTCGAGGGCGCGGGCTACGCCGGCCCCGGCGGTTACGTGTGGTTCCGTCCGGACAACCATCAGGGCTACAAGGATGCAATGACCGGCTTCACCAAGAACTACCCGAACTACCCGTTCCAGACGATGGACACGAGCCGGGTCATCACGATCCCGATCCGGAGCATCACCGCACCGCCCGGCTGGCCGGCGCCGAAGGGCGACGACACCCGGACCTCCGACTGGATCAACAAGACCTGGCCGAAGGTTACGGGCTAGCCGGTCGCACGGTTATGAGGCGGGGGCCGCGGCATCCCGCGGCTCCCGTCTTGTTTTCACCGTGATGATGCTTCGTCGCTCAGCCACGGCCGCCGCGGTGGTGCTGGCGCTCGCCCTCCCCACGTGGGCCGGGCACGAGTCGCCATTCGACCCGTCGTATTACCCGCACGAGATCCGGATCGAGTCCATGACCGCGGCCGCCGCGGCGGGCCCCCTCGGTCGGGCGGCGATCCAGGCGATGGTCGGCGGCAACCCGTACGCGGGACGCGCGACGCCGCCCGACGTCACGCCGGTCGAGTCCCTCGATGCCTACGTCGTGCTGACCGTCAATACTGCCCGCCTTGCGGACCGCGATGCGCGCTGCGCCGCGGTGCGGCGGGCGACCGGACTGCTCGGGGCAAAGCACGGGTTCGTCTTTGCGCCGTACCCGGTGACGCCGTACCATCCCGATTATCTCGCCCACGCCGACCTCGCGGCGGCGGCACGACAGGCGGCCGCGCCGTCTGCCGGCGGCTCAGGCACCGGCAATCTGGTCGTGACCGCGGGCGAACCCGCGGCGGCGGCCCTCCTCGGTACAAGCGCGACGGCCGTGCCGGCCGGCGCCGGCTGGGACGTGCGCGTCGAAACGGTCTCCCTGCGCGACCTCCTCGCGGCGCACGCGACCCGATTTGCCGGATGGATCGGCCCGCCGTGGCTCAAAGACGGCTGGTACGATGCGTACCTCCTGATGGCCGGAAGCGTCAGCGAACGCGCGGCGCGCTCCGAGGTCGAGCGGGCGTTCGGTCAGCTCACCTCGGGGGAGCCGCGCAGCGAAACGGACTCGGTCAACCTCCAACGCCGCCTCGTATCGCTGCTCCGGCAGGGATGCGAGCGCGCCGTCGCCGGCTATACGACACGCCGGGAGTACTACAGCAGCGCCTATTCGCCCGGCATGGAGAACGTCGGCTTCGATGCCTACGACGGCTTCGACTCCGGCATCTTCGTCCGCACCGCCAAACTCAAGGACTTCCCCTGGAACGGTGTGCTGCGGCTCGGCATCGCG